>Ga0113563_10000004_pt1 | contig 79046 bp, 77 predicted proteins | sample Mud3Dept3metaG_FD_80117 | JGI IMG/M metagenome (GOLD analysis project Ga0113563, IMG submission 80117) | Freshwater wetland microbial communities from Ohio, USA, analyzing the effect of biotic and abiotic controls - Mud 3 Core 4 Depth 3... | ecosystem: Environmental > Aquatic > Freshwater >... | reverse complement strand
CGGTGATGCGGATCGAGAGGTCGAAGCCCTCCTCCACGAGGTCCACTCGACGATCGGTGTAGTCCATCGCGAGGCTGACCGCGGGATGCAGCTCGGCAAACTCCAGCAGCAGCGGCGCCAGCCGGCGCAGGCCAAAGCTGAGCGGCAGTCCCATCCGGATGTGGCCGCGCGCGACGGCCCGCTCCTCCGCGACATCCGTCTCGGCCGAATCGACCAGGTTCAGGATCACGCGGCACTTCTCGAGGTAGGCCGTGCCGGCCGAGGTCAGCGAGAGGCTCCTCGTGCTACGGACCAGGAGCTTCGCCCCAAGATGTGCCTCGAGACCCGCGACCTGCCGCGTGACGATTGAGCGCGCGACGCCGAGTTGCCTGGCCACGGCCGTGAAGCTGCCGAGCTCGGCCACGCGGACGAACGTGCGCATTGCGTCCAGCCGATCCATTGTTGCTAATTTTGCAACAGACTTGCCTGGTTTGTCCTGTATTTCTGGAACAACTGTCGGACTACGATCTCGGCTCGATCTGAGGTGACCCATGAGCCCGTTCCGCCAGCCTGCCCTCTTTGTTCCGCACGGTGCGCCGACGTTCGCACTGCAGCCTGGTGCGGCGGGAGCCGCGCTCGAGCGCTTGGCTGATCGCCTGCTGCCCCCGCGGGCGATCGTGGTGGCCAGCGCCCACTGGACCACGGCCGCCCCGACCATCGGGCTGGCCACCCAGTTTGAAACAATCCACGATTTCAGTGGCTTTCCCGCGGAACTGTATGCGATTCGTTACCCGGCGACGGGCTGCCCGGAGGCTGCGCGGGAGGTCGCCCGCGCGCTGGCGGACGCCGAACTGCCGGTCGCCTTCGACGCCGAGCGTGGCCTCGACCACGGCGCCTGGGTGCCCCTGCGCCTCATGTTCCCCGACGCCGACGTGCCGGTGATTTCCCTGTCGATCCAGCCCCGGAACGGCACGGCCGGTGCATTGCGTCTTGGTCGCGCGCTCGCGCCGCTGCGGGAGCGGGGATTTCTCGTCGTTGCCTCGGGCAACGTCACCCACAACCTCGGCGACTACGTCCAGGCAGCCCGTGACGGGCGCGGCACGCCCGCCTACGTTCGCGCGTTCGCCGACTGGGTCTGGGCGCGCCTCGTCGAGGGGAACCTCGACCGACTTCTCGATTACCGCCGCCGTGCACCGGACGCCGCCCGCGCCCATCCGACCGAGGAGCACCTGCTGCCCCTGTACGTCGCAGTGGGCGCCGCTGGCGACGACTTCGCGGCCGAGCGCATTCACGCCGGCATCGACGATTACGTCCTCGCCATGGACGCCTACACGTTCACGACGCGTGCAGGAGCGACGGCATGAGTGCGCGCTACACCCGCACCGCACAGGCCCTCCACTGGTTGATGGCCGCGCTGCTGATCGGCCTCGTGGCGCTCGGGCTCTACATGCACGGGTTGCCGTTGTCGCCTTTGAAGCTGCAGCTCTACTCGTACCACAAGTGGGCGGGCGTCACGGCCTTCCTGCTGGTGCTCGCGCGGCTGGCCTGGCGGGCGACGCACCGACCGCCGGACTTGCCGGCCGGAACCTCGCAGGCCGTGCGCCGCGCGGCCCAGGTGGGCCACAGGCTGCTCTATGCCCTGATGCTCGCAGTGCCTCTTTCGGGCTGGCTGATGAGTTCGGCAAAGGGTTTCCAGACCGTGTGGTTCGGCGTGCTGCCGATTCCGGACCTCGTCGCGAAGGACGCAGTGCTTGGGGATCTGCTTCGCGCCGTTCACGAGTACCTGAATCTCACCCTGATCGTCGTCGCGAGCGTTCACGTCCTGGCGGCACTCAAGCGTCAGTTCGTCGATCGCACCGCCATCCTCGCACGCATGTGGTCACCCCGCGGTCGCACCGCGGGCACCTCTCTCTCCACGGAATACCGCTCGTGAAATACCTCGCCGTCGCCTTCACCCTGCTCGGCCTGCTCCCGCCGCTCGCTCATGCAGCCGAATTCAGTCGGGTCCAGGCCGACCGGAGCAGCATCTCCTTCAGCTTCTCGCAGATGGGCGTGCCTATGGCAGGACGCTTCGGGAAGTTCGCGAGCCAGCTGAGATTCGACCCGACCGCACCCGCCGAGGCCCGTGTCACGATCGAGGTCGATCTCGCGAGCATCGACACCGGAACGCCGGAGCTCGACACGGAGGCCGCCGGCCAGTCGTGGTTCGACATCAAGGCCTTTCCCGTCGCCCGCTTCACGTCCACCGCCGTCACGCCCGGACCCGGCGATCACTATACGGTCGCCGGCAAGTTGAGCATCAAGGGAAAAGCCCGGGACCTCGTCGTCCCCGCCACCTTCTCCGCTCAGGGCAACGGCGGCACCTTCGCCGGCCGCTTCACCCTCCGGCGCGGCGACTTCGCGATCGGCGAGGGGCCCTGGTCCGCCTTCGACATCGTCGCCAACGAGGTCGAGGTCACTTTTCGGCTGGTCGCCCTGGGCCAGTAGTTTTTCACCAACTCACCCACAGCAAGGAACACCCATGAACAAGTTCGCCCAGCTCTCCGCCGTCGTCATCCTCGCCTCGGGGCTCGTCGCGCCGGCGCTCGCCGCTCCCGAGACCTACGTGATCGACCCCACGCACACCTACCCGCGCTTCTCCTACAGCCACTTCGGCCTGTCCACGCAGCTGAGCCGCTTCAACAACACGAGCGGAACGGTCGTTCTCGACAAGACCGCCCCGACCGCATCGGTGGACATCGTCATCGACACGACGTCCGTGGACACGGGGTACGCGACTTTCAACGAGCACATCCAGGCCGAGGACTTCCTGGATACGGGGCGCTACCCGACCGCCACCTTCAAGTCGACCAAGGTGACGTTCGAAGGCGACAAGCCGGTGTCCATCGACGGCAACCTGACGATCAAGGGAATCACGAAGCCCGTGACCCTTAAGGTCACCAACTTCGTCAACATGCCACACCCGATGCTGAAGAAGGACGCGATCGGCGCCGACGCCAGCGTCGTCATCAAGCGCAGTGACTTCAACGCCGGCAAGTACGCCCCGAACGTCGGCGACGAGCTGACGATCAGCATCGCGCTCGAGGCCGTGAAGCAGTAGCTGTTGCCACTCCGGGACGGGCGCGCTCGCACGCGCGCCCGTCCTGTCGTCTCCGGCGTCGCGACGGCCGTCCCGACACATGTAAGAATCCTCGACGCCCTCTGGATTCAGCGGAGAGAACGTTGCCGAGGATCGCGAGCGCGATTGCAATTCTGCCGCTGGCGTTCGGCGTCGGCACGGCAGCAGGCGCGGACGCCGATGTCGGCCGGCGGGGCTCGATCTTCGAGATCCGCGCGACCATCGAAGCCAGCGCCTCGATCGACCTCTGCTACGCGGTGCTCACCGATTTCGATCGCCTGGCCGACTTCGTTCCAGGCATGGTGTCGAGCCGCATCGTCAGCCCGCCCGGCGAGCCGCTGCGCCTGCGACAGGTCGGCCGGACCCAGCTCGCGCTCTCGGACTACACCTTCGACGTGACCCTGGCCGTCGAGCTCGATGCACCGCGGGAGATCACCTTCCGCAGCGTGGCGGGAAACCTGCAAACGATGCAGGGCCGGTGGCTGGTCGCAGGCGACGCGGCGCACTGCACGATCGACTACCAGGCCGACATCGAGCCCGGGTTCTGGGTACCGCCGCTCATCGGGCCGCTGCTGATGCGCAGCCAGGTTGCCAGGCAGGTCGAGGGACTCGAGTCCGAAATCGCGCGGCGGGCGCAGTCGGCCGCCGACCCGTAGACCCGGCCCGGCAGGGCCGTCAGTGGCCTTGGCGACGAGCCGTCCACGTCGCGGCGTGATGATCAGCGGAAAAGCGATGCGAGCGTGGGCAGCGCAAGATTTCTCGCCGTGCCCCGCAGCCTGGCCCTCAGGTCGCGCAAGGCCGACGTATCCAGCGGTGGATCGATCTGCGCCATCGTGGTCTGGAACACCGCCTCCTTGAGCACGGCGAGCGCGGGGGAGGCGATCACCGAACGGCCGCGCACCAGGAACGTGTCGAGATGCCCGAACGCGACGAGCATCGGCTTCGGCGCCGGCCGGAAGGCGTGCAGGGCCCGCCCGGCGAGCCAGCGCCGTGCATTGTCGGCCGCACACGCGCCCATCTGCATCGCGAAGTACGCCTGCTTGGGGAGCGGGCGCGGCAACGCGGCCGCGTCACCGACGACGAACAGATTCTCGAACTGCTTGCTCTGCAACGCGGGCGTCACCGGCGCCCAGCGCCCCGCTTTTCCCGCCAGGCGCGATGCGCGCAACAGCGGCGGCGCGGTGACGCCGCCGGTCCAGATCGTGAGATCAGAGCGAAGTCGCTCGCCGGAACGCAACCGTACCTGCGTGCGGGTCACGGCGGTCACCGGCGAGCCGGTGCAGACGCGCACCCCGCACGCTGCGCTGTGCGCGCGCACCGCGGCATCCAGCGCCGGCGGCGCGCCGGACAGGAGGCGCAGACCGGACTCCACCACGCTGACGTGGAGGGACTCGCGGGGCCCTCGGCGACGCAGGACTTCGCCGAGCGCTTCGACACCCTCGAGCCCGCCGCCGACGATGACCACCGACCGTTCGCCGGATTGCCGGACCAGCGAGCCCAGCCGGCGGCCGATGGCGGCGCAGTCGTCCACGCTCTTGAAAGGCATCGCGTGGCGATCCGCGCCCTTGACTCCGAATGTGTCGTTGACGCCACCGACCGCGACGATGCAGGCGTCGAACGCAAAGTCCCTGCCGTCGGAGGTTGCCACCCGCCCTGCCCTCGCATCGATGCCCGTGACCTCGGCCCTGATGAAACGATGCCCAGCCCGTGTCACCAGACGGCGGAGCGACAGGCGAAGGTCGGCCGGGCGCTTCACGCCGGACAGAAGTTCGTGGATGTTGGGCAACCACTCGAACGACGGCGAGCGGTCGATGACGGTAACCGCATAACGGCGGTCGAGGTGCCGCGCCGCGGTCAGTCCGCCGAAGTTGCCTCCGACGATCACGATGCGCGGGCGGGAATGCGTCGACGTCCGCGGGGGCATGAGGCAAGCACTCCTGGCGATGGGCACTGTTGCTCGGCGAACGCAGGACGGCAGCATACCAAAGGGATGCAATCCAACCGGCCACGGTACCCGCAGGTCAGCCGTTGCCCCTCGCAATCGTTGCCCAAGTGCCCGAGACTGCGGAGGACGCATGCGCGCCCTTCTGTCACTGCTCGCCCTCGCCGCGCTCGCCTACCTGGGGCTGGTGGTCTGGGTCTATACGACACAGCGCGGCCAGATCTACTTCCCCGTCCCCGAGAGTCGGCACCCGGGGGCCGAGGCCCTCTGGTTGGAGAATGACGCGGGCCGGATCAAGGTCTGGCACGTCGCGCGAGCCGGCAGCCGGGCGCTCATCTACTTCGGCGGCAATGCCGAAGACGTCTCTGGCAACATCGAGTCGTTCGCCGCCGCATTCCCCGGACACTCCCTGTTCCTCGTCAACTATCGCGGCTACGGCGGCAGCACCGGGCGACCGTCCGAGGACGGGCTCAACGCCGATGCGCTGGCGGTCTTCGACCACGTGCAGCAGGCGCACCGCGACATCACGGTCATGGGCCGCAGCCTCGGCAGTGGCGTGGCCGTGGCGCTCGCCAGTAAACGCCCGGTGGACTGGCTCGTTCTCGTCACACCTTACGACAGCCTCGTGGAGGTCGCCCGCGAGTACTTCGGGTGGCTGCCGGTCGGCCTGCTGCTGAAGGATCGCTACGAATCAGCGGGACTCGCACGCGCGGTCGACGCGCCCGTGCTGATCGTGATCGCTGCCGAGGACGAGGTCATCTCGCGGTCGCGCTCCGAGGCGCTCGCAGTCGCGTTCACGCCCGGGCAGGTGCGCAGGGTGATCGTCCAGGGTGCGACTCACAACACGCTCGACGCGTCGACAGGTTATCTCGGGGTCGTCCAGGACTTCCTGCGTTCACAGGACTGAGGGCAGCCCGACCCGCCGGTGCACTCAGTCACGCAGGAGATCGAGCAGGTGCAGCGACACCGTGGCGACGTGCAGCACGAGCAGGCCGATCAATCCTTTCGCGGCCACGGCGTGATATCCGCGCCAGGCGAGTGCGACGTCCGACCCTTGCGTGGCAAGCCAGGCGAAGCCCGTCAACGCCGTCGCGACCAGGAACACCAACAGAAGTCCTTCGATCAGCCCGATCAGGCCCCCACCCTCCGCCGACGGCACGCGACCGCGCAGCAGACCGGCGAGGTCGCGACCGACGCCCGGGAGCAGTGACGGAGACCAGGGAAAGTACAGGCGCCAGCCTCCGCCGCGAGTGCACGACCACGCGTAAGCCACGCCGAGCACCAGCGCCAGTAATCCGGCCACCACGTGGACGTAGTCGAGCCAGCCTGCACTCGGCGGAATACGGCGGAACATCGAGACCCACGGGCTGGTGAGCAGCAGCCAGACGGTCAGCAGCGCCACTGCGAAGTGCGGTCGGTTCGACGACCGATCCGGGGGCAGCAGAGGCATCTCCCCGTCAGGCCGGCCGGCCGGCCGCGTGGGCCGAGATGCGCGCTGCGAAGCGCCGCACCTCGTCCCAGTCCGTGTACTCGACGTTGGTCGCGAGGTCGGTCGGGCCGCCGGTGAGCGTCATGATGAAGCGGATGATGTGCCTGTCCGACCATCGGTAGCGCTGATAGTCCAGGTTTCCGCCGAACACTCCAAGGAGCACAGGCTTCCACGGCGAGCGCGCGACGAAGGCCTTCACGTACGGATTGGTCTCGGGCTTGTTCTTGGCCGGCTTGCGCGCGACGAGATTCACCGAAAAGAACGCACTCGGTTTCGACTCCAGCAGCTCGCGGTGCCGGCGGACGAATTCGAGCACCGCGGGGTTGTGCTTGCCGTTACGAATGCTCGCGCCGATCACGACTGCGTCGAAATCGGCCGGGTCTGCACCTCCGTCGAGCAGCGGAACGATGTCCGCCCGATCGCCGAGCGAACCTAGCTCGGCCTGCAGCCGTTCGCAGATCTTGCGAGTCTGCCCGTACACCCCGTGATACAGCAGCAGGATCCTGGCCACGGCACATTCCGCCTTGAGATCAAACGGGCGGATCTTAGCGGAGCCGCGGCCGAAAGCGGCATCGGTACTGACCCCGCGTTTGCCGCCGTGCCGCGACTGCGGCGCGAATCAGCCCGTTGCCGTCGATTCCCTCAAGCGCTGCACGAGGTGAGCGGCGAAGGCGGCCGCGGCGCCCGGCGCGTGCGCGAGGAACAGCGACGGCTCGGTGAGTTCGAGCTCGAGGACCACGGGAGTGCCCCGCGTGTCGCGCAACAGGTCGATGCGTGCATAGCACGGCGCGGCGAAGGGAATGGCTGCGTACGCGGCGGCGGCGACGTCGAGCTCCTCCCGCCCCGCCTCGCGCGGCCGGATCTCCTCGGGCGCGAACAGCCCCTCGACCATCGCCGCGCCCCGGCGCAGCAGCGGTCCCTTGCGGATCGCATGGCTGAACCGCCCGCCGAGGTAAAGAACGGCCGTCTCGCCGTCCTCGTCCACCCGCGACAGGTACGGCTGCAACAGCAAACTGCGGCCTGTGGCGATCAGGCGGTCAACGTGCTCGATCGCGCGCGCGAGTTCGCTGCGCTGGTAGCGGGCCGCATCGCGTGAGCCCGCGCCGATGGCCGGCTTGACCACGAACTCGTCGAAGCCCTCCGAACGGCCGATCGTCAGGGACTGTGGCCCGCCGGCGAGGAAGGCCTCCAGCTCGGTGCGGGCACAGGCGCCGGGCTCGACGAAGCGTGTCGGCACCACCGCCACCCCGACGCGCGCGAGATGGGCGAGGTAATGCTTGTCTGTGTTCCAGCGGACGACGCTCGAAGCGTTCAACAGGCGCGTCAGGTGGGAGCAGCGGTCGCACCAGGCAAGGAACTCGTCGATTCGATCTGCGTAATCCCAGGTTGAGCGCAGGAGTGCCGCTCCGTACCGCGTCCAGTCAACGTCCGGATCATCCCAGCAAGGGGTCTCGACATCCGCACCCGCGTCCCGCAACGCGGCCACCAGCACCGGCATGTCAGGGTCGAGCTCGAGAGCACGCCGTGCCGTGACGAGCGCCATCCGCAGTTTCACCGCCTGCCGTTCCTCCAAAGGCCCTGCGATCCTATCGATCATTGAATTCTCTCATCGGCGGCGTATATTCCTGGCGTAGCCCCATGATTGAACGCAGGTTTTCATGCGGCGCCGAATGTTGATTTGACTTGAAGATTAGCCGCTCAATTTATTGAAAAGAATAAGAAAAGTTTCCGAGACGACGGGGCATTTCAATGCAGACGACTCTGGAGCACTTCCGCGACGCCGTGCTGGTCCTGGTGGGAGCCGGTCCGGTCAAGCAACGACTGCTACTGGCCTTTCACGAGCACCTCGACCACCTTGCCCCGGACGAGCTGCCTCGCGATCTTCGGGACGCCTACGCGACGCTCGCGGCCGCGTTTCACAGCACCCGGCGCACCGGCACCCTGGACGCGGTGTCCGCCAGCGTCCTCAAGATGTCGGAAGCGGAAGCATGTCGCCACGCCCAGTCGGTCGTGCGGATGTTCGGCTGCCTGAACGAGACTCAGCCGGCGACCCGGCCCGCCACGCTGCTGCGCGCCGTGCCCGACGAGCAGGACGTGCCGGCGTTCCTCAATCGAGCTTGAACTCGATCACGTCGAAGCGTGTCGTTTCTTCGTGACGCGCCTGGCGCTTGATGGCGTCCACGAGCTGCCGCTGATCCCAGGGCACGATCTCGTCGCCCATTTCCAGAACAGCCGGCGCGAGGGTCTCGTGCGTGCCGAACGGCTCCAGCACCACCACGGGCTTGTCGAAAGCCTTGGCGCAATGCAACTGGAACTCGATCCAGTCGAGGTGCTTGCGATAGATCTGGGCCGGCAGGACGACCACTTCCGCCTCCTTGATCTGGCGTCGCAGGTCCTCGCGAAGGACCTCCCGATCGCCGGGCGGACGACGGTCGGGCGTGCTTGTGTTGAGGTAGAAGAAATTGTCCACGCTCTCGAGATATTCGAAGATGCGGAGGTAGTCGTCGTCCTTCTGCCAGACGTGACAGACGAACAGGCGAATCGGGTTCTTCTGGGTTACGCTGCTCACGGATCCTCCGTTCTGCAGGCCGGCGTACGGGACGGCCCCGCTTAGTGTAGCTCAGGCCTCCGCCTCCCGGTTGATCCCGACGGACATTAGAATCGTCCACGCATGCGCTTTCTGCTCTATAACATCCGCTACGCGACCGGCACGGGCGCCGCCTTTCACCTGCCGATTCCGGGCGCCGGCTACCTGCGCAGCAATCCGCGCGTACTCGAAGGCATCACGCGCTTCATCAAGGGCGTCGACCCCGACATCGTGGGTCTCGTCGAGGTCGACACAGGCTCGATCCGCACCGGCCGCGTCAACCAGGCCGAGGTGATCGCCGAGTCGCTCGGCCACTATTCGACGTACCAGTGCAAGTACGGCACGGACTCGCTCAACACCCTGGTTCCGATCGTCAACAAGCAGGCGAACGCTTTTCTCGCGGCGCCGCGCGTCGAGGGCGAGCGATTCCACTACTTCGAGACGGGCATCAAGAGGCTGATCATCGAACTCGAGCTCGACGACCTCTGCGTCTTCCTGGTGCACCTGTCGCTCAAGTTCCGCCACCGCCACGTTCAGCTGCGCCACCTGTTTGAACTGGTCCGGCGCACGACCAAGCCGGTCATCGTCGCGGGCGATTTCAACACCTTCTGGGGCGAGCACGAGATGGCATTGTTCATGGAGGCGGCCGGCCTCAAGAGCGCGAATCGAGACCGGCTGCCGTCCTATCCCGCACGTCGCCCGCGGATGGAACTCGACTTCATCCTGCACACCCGCGGCATCGAGATCGAATCGTTTTCCGTGCCCGAGGTCACGTTCTCCGATCACCGACCGCTGGTTTGCGATTTCCGCGTGACCGGCGAAGCCCGGGCCGCGGCTTGAGGCACCGTCCGGCTACCCGCCGGCCCGCCGCCGGACCGCAATCGCAGAAGGTGTGCTGTGATACCATTTTTGTCTAGTCACGCGCCCAAGAGCGTGCGCATCGTCCAAGGCACCTTCCCACGATGACCGAGCCTGCGATCCCGGACCTGAAGCTGCTGCGATCGTTCTCCCCCCTCGACGGACTGAAGGGCGAGAACCTGCGTGCGCTCGCGCGCAAGACCACGATCCGGGACCTGGCCCAGAGCCGGGTGCTGTTCAAGGAAGGCGACACGGACAAGCGGACCTTCTATCTCGTGTCGGGGACGCTCGACCTGCTCACGAACGGACGGGTGGTGGGTACCGTGAAGGGCGGCACGCCCGAGGCCCGCCATCCGGTCGCGCCCCTCCTGCCTCGGCGCTGCACCGCGCGCGCCGCGTCGGATCGCGTCGAGTACCTTTCCATCGACAGCGACCTGCTCGACGTCCTGATCACCTGGGACCAGACGGGCACCTACGAGGTCGGCGAGCTGCATGCCGGCGGCGCGGCCGGCGACGACTGGATGACCCTGCTGCTGCAGAGCCGCGCATTCCACAAGATTCCGCCGGCCAACCTGCAGGCGGTATTCATGCGCATGCAGCGCATGGACTACGTCGCCGGCGACACCGTGGTGCGCCAGGGCGACGAGGGCGAGCACTTCTATGCCATCGTCGCCGGACGCTGCATGGTCACGCGAGAGACGCCGCTCAATCGCGAGGGCATTAAGCTCGCCGAGCTGGGCATGGGGGACACGTTCGGCGAGGAGTCGCTGATCTCGGGAGCCAAGCGCAATGCCACCGTCACCATGACGACGGACGGCACGCTCATGCGGCTCGGCAAGGAAGACTTCAACACACTGCTCAACGAGCCGATGCTGCACTGGGTGAACTGCGAGGAGGCCCGCGAGGTCGTGGCCGCGGGCGGGCGCTGGCTCGACGTGCGGCTGCCGAGCGAGTTCGAGCACTGCCATTTCGAGAACGCCATCAACGTGCCGCTGTACTTCGTGCGCCTGAAGCTCAAGACGCTGGACCCGGCCGTCCCTTACGTCGTGTGCTGCGAAAACGGACGTCGAAGCTCGGCCGCGGCCTACATCCTCGGAGAGCGAGGCTTCGACACCTGCGTGCTGCGCGGCGGAATCGCGGAATCGGACCTGGCCGAGGCGCTGAACTCGCCGGGCGACGGCGGCTGAACCGGACGCCCGCGTGTGGCGTGCGGGCGCTACATCGTGTGAGTGGGCTTGTCGCCGCCGAGAGCACCTGCCAGGTAGGCCTCGATCTTGCGCTGAGTTGCGCCCCGATCCTGCTCGCTGAACTGGACGCCGATGCCGGCCGTACGCTTGCCCTGGGCGCCCTTCGGGGTCATCCAGATCACCCTGCCCGCCACCGGCAGCTTCTCGTCCTCGCCCATCAGGTTGAGCAGCATGAACACCTCGTCCCCGAGGCGGTAATTGCTGCTGGTCGGCACGAACAGCCCGCCGTTCTTCACGAAGGGCATGTACGCCAGGTACAGGGCACTCTTGTCCTTGATCGTCAGCGTCAGCAACCCGGGCTTGCTTGGTTGCCGTGTCACGGGACCCATCAGGCGACTCCTTTTCGCCGGAACGCGGCCACCAGCTCGATGAGCAGGGCCTCGACGACCAGCTGCGGCGCCGCGGAGCCCTCGAGCAGCCGGCGGCTTTCGCGCAACCGGTCCACGAACCGGAACGCGGCGCTCATGTTCACTGTGCCGGCCGCCCTTTGCAACAGCGGGCCGTCCGGAATCTCGACGCGCGTCGCATCCTGCCACAGGCGACTGCGCAACAGGGTCGAAAGCCAGGATTCCAGCCAGTCCAGGCGTGCGCCGAGGCCCTCGCCGACCAGGTCCGCGGCCGCGCGCGTGATTTCGGCGCGTCCCCCAAGGAGGTCGGCGAGCAGGCTCGTCATCTGCGACTCCAGGGTGGTGAAGTGCGGGGCAAGCGCCGCGGCCCGCAGCGGTGCACCGCCCGCGCGACCGAGGAGACCCGGCGGCGGGTCGGACCCGAGTTCTTTGCGCAGCCATTCGTGCGCCTCGTGCGTGCCCGGCCGCGGGATCTCGATCCGCTGGCAGCGGCTGCGCAGGGTCGCGGCCAGCCGCGAGGGACGAGCCGTGACCAGGATCAGCAGTGTGCGTGGCGCCGGCTCCTCGAGCGTCTTGAGGAAGGCGTTCTGCGCGTTGGAGGTCATCAGGTCCGCCGGTGCCACCACCGCGACCCGGTAACCGCCGCGCAGGCTGGTCATGCCGAGCTGCTCGCAGGCGTCGCGCACCGCGTCGACCCCGATCGACTTTCGGTCCTCGGGCCTGCGCAACCAGTGCAGATCGGGGTGCGACCCGGCGCGACTCAGCGAGCAGTCGGCGCAGCTGCCACACGGCATGAGCTCGGGACCCGGCCGAATGCACAGCAGGCCTGCAGCCAGTGTGGCTGCAAATCGCTCCTTGCCGAGGCCCTCGGCGCCGTGCAGCAGTAAAGCGTGCGGCATCCGCCCACCGGCGATCGCAGCGGCCAGACGCGCGCGCGCGCTCGCATGCCAGGGCAGGTACTCGAGCGACACCGCGGCCGCGACCTCCGGATCGTGAACGACGCTCACCGCGAGGACTCCAGCAGTTGTCCGAGGCTTCCGCGGATCGCCGCCGTCACCTCGTCCACGACCGCGCTCGCGTTGACGACCCGGAAACGCGCTGGGTCGCAGCGCACTCGCTCGAGGTACGCGTTGCGCACCCGTTCGAAAAACTCGCGCTGCTCGGTCTCGAATCGGTCGGGGCCGTCCGCACCGTTGCGATGCCGGGCACGCGCGAGGCCGACCTCGACCGGGAGGTCCAGCAGGAACGTCAGGTGCGGCTGGACGCCGGCATGCACGATCCGGACGAGCGCGTCGATCTGCTCCACCGGCAGCCCGCGGCCACCGCCCTGGTAGGCGTAGGTGGCGTCCGTGAAGCGGTCGCACAGCACCCAGGCTCCGCGGCGCACGGCCGGCAGCACGAGGTTCTCGAGGTGGGTCGCGCGAGCGGCGAACATCAGCAGCAGTTCGCACGAGCGCGGCATCGGCTCCTCGCCGCGCTCCAGCAGCAACTCGCGCAGCCGCTCGGCGCGCGGTGTCCCGCCTGGCTCGCGCGTTACCACGGTGTCCACCCCGCGATCCCGCAGCCACTCGGCCGCGCGGGCGAGCTGCGTGCTCTTGCCCGCGCCTTCTCCACCCTCGAACGTAATGAATCGACCCTGCACGTTAACGCTCCGCCTGCCGCTGCCGGTATCGAACGAGGTAGCGCCGCACCGCGGCCCCGTGCTCGGCCAGCGTGCGCGAGAATTCGTGGCTGCCGTCCGGCAGGCCGGTCGCCACGAAGAACAGCTCGCCGCGCTCGTCCGGATTGACCGCCGCCCGCAGCGCCTCTGCGCCAGGCAGTGCGATCGGCGTCGGCGGCAGCCCCGAACGGGTGTAGGTATTGTAGGGTCCGTCGCGCTCGAGGTCGGAACGACGCAGGTTGCCGTCGAAATCCGCGCCGAGGCCGTAGATCACGCTCGGGTCGGTCTGCAGGCGCATGCCGCGCCGCAATCGCAGCGTGAAGACGCCGGCAATGCGGGCGCGCTCGGTCGCGAGTGCGGTCTCCTTTTCCACGATGGAAGCGAGGATGAGCGCCTCGTAAGGCGTCGTGATCGGCAGGCCATCGGCGCGCTGGCCCCAGGCCGCCTCGAGCTCGCGCTGCATGCGCCCGCGCGCCTGCCGCATGATCTCGACGTCGGTCGTGCCCTTCCCGAACACGTAGGTGTCCGGAAAAAAGAGCCCCTCGGGCTCGGTGCCCGACTCGCCCAGCGCCCTCATCACGGCCGCGTCGTCCTGCCCCGCCAGCGTGTTGTCGAGGTACGGACTGCGCTCGAGGGCGTCGCGCAGGCTGCGGAAGGTCCAGCCCTCGACGATGGTGACGGCGTGGCGCACGACGTCGCCCGACTCGAACAGGCGCAGCAGTTCGCGCGGGGTCGTACCGGGCGCGATCTCGTATTCACCCGCCTTGACGCGTCCATCCGCACCCGTGAACCGGGCGTAGGCCCGCAGCCAGTCCGGATGGTCGAGAACCCCCCGCACTGCGAGATCCCGCGCGGTTGCCTCGAACGGCTGACCACTCGGCACTTCGACCGTGAGCGGTGCCTCGCCGACGGCGAGCGGGCGGTCCAGCCAGCCCGCGAACGCCACGTAGCCCGCCACGGCGGCCAGGGCGCCCGCCACGAGCAACAGGGCGCCGAGCTTGCGCCAGCTCACTCGCCGGCTCGCGCCGTCCGCTCGAGCAGTGCGCGCGTCACGACACCGGCCGCGTCGTAGCGACGGATCCCGACCACCTCGCCCACCGGCCGCACGCCGGTGATCGCGTTGGTGAGGAACATTTCGTCGGCGTCGTCCAGGTCCGCCGCGTCGAGGTCGGTGACCTCCGTCGGCAGGCCCAGCTCCTGCGCCGCGGCGAGCACGATGCCGCGCATGACGCCTGCGACTCCGCAGTCGCGAATGTCCGCCGTCAGGAGTCGTCCGTCGCGCACCAGGAAGAAGTTGGCTGCCGTGGCACAAACCAACCGGCCGTCCACGGAGGACATCAGGCCCTCGGCGATCGACGGATCGCTCCATTCCGCGCAGGCCATCACCTGCTCGAGACGGTTGAGGTGCTTGAGTCCCGCAAGTCGCGGGTTCAGGCCGAGCGGAGTCTCGCAAAGCCGCACGAGGATGCCCGTGTCGGGGTCGTTGCGCGGTCGGGGACCCGACGACACCACGATGCGCGTCACCGCGGGCTCGGCCGGCGGCCGGTAGCTGCGGGGACCGGGCCCGCGCGTGACCACGATCTTCACGGACCCTGTCCCGAGGCCGGTCAGCGCACGCTCGCACTCCCGGTCGAGGAGCACGACGTCCGGCATCGGGATGCCGAGCCGGTGGCAGCCCGCGGCGAGGCGCTCCATGTGCCGCGCGAAATTGCGCACCCGTCCGTTCGCCGCCGCCATCGTCTCGAACAGGCCGTCGCCGTACTGCAGCCCGCGATCGTCCACCGAGATGGCAGAGGCCTCGACACCGTTCACCAGTCGCCGTCCGATCATGTCTCGCTCCCAAGTGCGCGCAGCAGCCCGCGGGCCTTGGCGCGAGTTTCCGCCAATTCAGCCTCCGGACGCGAGTCCGCGACGATGCCCGCTCCCGTGCGAAACCCGATCGCGTCACCGTGCAGTGTCAGCGTGCGGATCAGGATGTTGAGATCGAGCGTGCCGTCGCGGCCAAGGTAACCCATCGAGCCGGTGTACGCGTCGCGCGGCTCCTGCTCGAGACCGGCCAGCAGCTCCATGCAGCGCACCTTCGGACAGCCGGTGATCGTCCCGCCCGGGAACACCGCGGCCACGGCCTGGCCCGGAGTGACGCCCGTGCGCAGCGCGCCCTTCACGTTCGACACGATGTGGTGCACGGTCGCGTAGCTCTCGATGGTCATGAACTCGTCCACGTGCACTGTGCCTCCGCGGCAGATGCGCCCCAGGTCGTTGCGCACGAGGTCCACCAGCATGACGTGCTCGGCGCGCTCCTTCTCGTTGAGCTCGAGCTCAGCCCGCAGGCTGGCATCGCGCGCCCGGGTGGCGCCGCGCGGGCGGGTGCCGGCGATCGGCCTCGAGCTCGCCGTATTTCCCTCGATCCGCAGCAACCGCTCGGGCGAGGAGCTCAGCACCGCGAAGCCGGGCAGTCGCGCGCTGCCTGCAAACGGCGCCGGGTTCGCCTCGCGCAGCCGCCGGTAGATCCCGCCGACGTCGACGCCCGGCGGCAGCCTTGCTCGCCAACCGCGCGACAGGTTGGCCTGGTACACGTCTCCGGCGGCAATCGCCTCGAGAATGGACCCGACACCCTCGAGAAAGCGATGCGGCTCGTCCTCTTCCACCTCCAGCGCCATCGGCCGCGCAGCCGGAGGCGCAGCGACGGTGACCTCCGCAATGTCGGCGTCGAGTTGCTCCTTCAGCGGCGCGAGTTCCTGGCGCTCGGCACAGGCCACGCCCTCGCCCGTCAGCCGGTCGCGGACGACGGCGCCGTGCATGCGCCAGGCCAGGGCGCGAGGCAGCTGCGACCGGCGCATGCGCAGGCGTGGTTCGATCTCCCCGGCGAGCTCGTAGCCCAGATACACGAACCAGCCGCCTGCGAAGGGCACGAGGTCCGGCGCGGGCGGCTCGGTCCGCTCCGAGGACCACCACGCATCCAGGGCCCCTAGAAAACTGCTGAAGCCCGCGGACTCGCGCCGTCCCGCGAGCGACCCGTCCGCGTTAAGCTGCAGAAGCGATCCCGGCAAAGCGAATAGAACGTCGAATCGACCGAGCCGAGGGGCGCCGCCGACGCTTTCGAGCAGTGCGGGGTAGCGATCGGGATGCCGTTCGTGCAGACGAAGCAGCAGGTCCGGCGCCACGGCGCCGAGCGAGCGCCTCACCGCAACGCGCGGAACACCAGGCTGCCGTTGGTGCCGCCGAAGCCGAATGAGTTCGACAGGGCCACGTTCAACGGCACTTCTCGCGCCGTGTGGGGCACGTAATCGAGATCGCAGACCGGATCCGGATTGTCGAGGTTGATGGTCGGCGGCAGCCGCCCGTCGCGGATCGCGAGGATCGAGAAGATCGCCTCGACGGCGCCGGCGGCGCCCAGCAGGTGGCCGGTCATGGACTTCGTGGAGCTGACGGCGACCCGATGGGCGTGATCCCCGAAGGCGCGCTTGATCGCCACCGTCTCGGCGCGGTCGCCGAGCTCGGTCGAGGTCGCGTGCGCGTTGATGTAGCCCACCTCCGCGGCCGCGACGCCGGCATCACGCACCGCATTCATCATCGCAAGCCGCGCGCCCTCGCCGTCCTCCGGCGGGGCGGTGATGTGGTGGGCATCGCCGCTCATCCCGAAGCCGGCGAACTCGGCGTAGATCCGCGCGCCGCGCGCCCGCGCATGCTCGTACTCCTCGAGTACGATCGCGCCGGCACCCTCCGCCATGACGAAGCCGTCGCGGTCGCGGTCCCACGGCCGGCTGGCGCGCTCCGGCGCGTCGTTGCGCAGCGAAAGCGCCCGGGCCTGACCGAAGCTGCCGAGCCCGAGCGGCGTGAACGCCATCTCCGAGCCGCCCGCCACCATGACGTCCGCATCGCCGTACTGGATCGTGCGCGCGGCGACGCCGATGGAGTGCGTGGAGGTCGTGCAGGCGGTGACCAGCGCGAGATTCGGCCCGCGCATGCGGTAGTGGATCGACACCTGTCCGGCCGCCGCATTGATGATGCTGCCCGGGATGAAGAACGGCGAAATCTTGCGCGGCGTGTGCGACTCGAGCCACTTGGCGGTGGTCTCTTCGATGGTGCTCAGACCGCCGATGCCCGCGCCCATGGCCACGCCGACCCGCGGCGAGTTTGCCTCGTTCACCTCGACGCCGGAGTCCGTCATGGCCTGAACCGCGGCCGCGAATCCGAACGGAACGAACGGGTCGAACTTGCGCACGTCCTTGGCGGACATGTAGTCCTCGGCATTGAAGCCGACGACTTCACCGCCGATGTGCACGGGGAAGGCCGTGGTGTCGAGCTTGGTCAGGGTGACGATACCGCTTCGGCCGTTCGAAACGGCGTCCCAGGCGGAGGCGACCGTGCTGCCGAGCGGGGAAACGATGCCAAGTCCCGTGACGACGACCCTGCGCTTCGTCAAGCTGCGTCCCCCTGGCTGGGCACGGTGAGAATTGGCCGCGACCGCCCTCCGTGGCGGGCCGGGGCCGAGCGGTCAGGCCTGGCTGCGACGCTCGTTGATGTAGTCGATCGCCTGCTGGACGGTGGTGATCTTCTCGGCATCCTCGTCCGGGATCTCCGTCTCGAACTCCTCCTCGAGCGCCATGACGAGTTCGACCGTGTCGAGCGAGTCGGCGCCGAGATCGTCGACGAAGGACGAATCGTTGGTGACTTCCTCTTCCTTGACCCCCAGCTGTTCGGCAACGATCGCCTTCACCCGCTGTTCGATACTGCTCATTGTCTTTGGAGTCCTATGTGAAATACGAAGCCTGCCGGCCCCTCAAGGTGGGCGCCCGGCATGGGGCGCGTATTCTAAGTTAAGGGCCGGATGGGGTCCAATGGACCCGGAACCCGTTCTAGATCATGTACATCCCGCCGTTCACGTGCAGGGTCTCGCCGGTGATGTAGGCGGCCCGCGGCGAGGCGAGGAAGGCCACGGCATGCGCGATGTCCTCGGGCGTGCCGAGCCGTCCGAGCGGCACCTGGCCGAGCAGCGCGGCCCGGGTGGACTCGCCGAGCGCATCGGTCATGTCGGTGACGATGAAGCCCGGCGCCACCACGTTGACCGTGATGCCGCGCGAGCCCACTTCGCGCGCGAGACTCTTGGTGAAGCCGATCATGCCCGCCTTCGCGGCGGCGTAGTTCGCCTGGCCGGCATTGCCCATCACGCCGACCACGGAGGCGATGTTGACGATGCGGCCGCGACGGGCCTTCATCATCCCGCGCAGGACGGCCTTGCTGGTGCGGTAAACCGCGGACAGGTCGGTCTCGATGACCGTCTGCCAGTCCTCCGCGCTCATGCGCAGCAGGAGCCCGTCGCGGGTCACTCCGGCATTGTTGACCAGGATCGACGCCGTACCCTCGCGCGCCTCGATCGCCTTGAAGCACGCCTCCACCGACTCGCCGCTCGCGACGTCGAGGACGACGCCACGACCCGCGACGCCCGCCGCTGCCAGCACCTCGTCGATGCCGCGAGCGCCCTCCTCGCTGGTCGCGGAACCCACGACGCGGGCGCCGCGCCGGCCGAGTTCGAGGGCGATCTCTCGACCGATGCCGCGCGATGCGCCGGTGACGACCGCAAGCTCGCCGGCCAGGTCCGGAGTGGGTTCAGGCATGGGTCTTCTCCGCGCAGGCGGCCAGCGCCGCGGCCAGGCTGTCCGGATCCTCAATCGCGAGCATGGTGAGGTCCGGTCGCCGTTCGACGCGACGGTTGAGGGCCGTGAGGACCTTGCCGGGTCCGCACTCCACGATCGTCGTCACCCCGCTTGCGAGCATCGCCCGCACGGTGTCGGCCCAGCGGACCGGCTCGTGGAGCTGATCCGTGAGCGCGCGGCGGATACCGTCCACGCTCGCATGCGTCGTCACACCCACGGTGTACACGGCGGGCACGTCGGGCATGCGCAGTTCCACCGTGGCGAGTCGCTCCGCGAGCCTCCGCGCAGCGCCCAGCATCAGGCGGCTGTGCGAAGGGACGCTCACCGGCAGGGTCACGGCGCGCTTTGCTCCGCGCGACTTCGCGACCTCGATGGCGCGTGCGACGGCGCTTGCATGCCCCGCGATCACGACCTGACCCGGCGCGTTGAAGTTCACGGCCTGCACGACCTCCCCCTGCTCCGCCTCGCCGCAGGCCGACACGACCTCGGCGTCGTCGAGCCCGAGGACGGCAGCCATCGCGCCCGTCCCGCGCGGCACGGCCTCCTGCATGATCTGCCCGCGGAATCGTACGAGGTCCACGGCGTCCCGGAAGTCGATGGCACCCGAGCAGACCAGCGCGGTGTATTCGCCGAGGCTGTGCCCAGCCATGGCCGACGGTCGCGCACCACCGTGCTGCAGCCAGGCGCGCCACGTCGCCACGCCCGCGGCCAGCATGGCCGGCTGCGTGCGCTCGGTGCTGCCGAGCTCGGCCTCCGGCCCGTGCTGGCAGAGCGCCCACAGGTCGTAGCCCAACACCGCGGACGCTTCCGCAAAAGTCTCCTGCACGACCGGCTCGGCGGTCGCAAGCGCCGCAAGCATGCCGATCGACTGCGAGCCCTGGCCCGGAAACACGAACGCGAGCGACATGCGATGCGACCCCTGGGATGCCGGCCCCGTCCGGCCGGCCGATTATAGCGACGCAGCCGAGGGCCGCGTCCGAACTGACAGCAGGGTCGCGGCGAGCAGCCCGCCGACCGCGCCGTAGGTGTGCGCCTCGTGCACGACCGGAATCGAAAGGCTGCCCCCGGTGAACGGCAGCACGCCGACCGAGTGCTCCCAGGCGAGCTTGGCCGCGAACAGCCCCGCGACCAGCCAGGTGAGCGGATCGCGCACCGAACGCAGCCACGCCACGAGTCCGGCCGCCATGCACCCGTGCAACACGCCGGAGAATCCCACGTACCACTCGAGCCCGGGCTCGAGCAGCAGGAACCCGAGGCTGGTCGCGGCGGTCGAAGCAATCAGGATGACCACCCACTGGCGCACCGTGAAGTCGCGCGCGAACAGCCCCCAGACGATGAGCACACCCAACACGTTCCAGGCCAGATGACCCAGGTCCGCGTGGACGAGATGACCGGTGACCAGCCGCCACACCTCGCCGTCGAGCACCGCCGCGCGCTCGTAACGAAGCGCGGGCAACCTGGCGTGGCCCCCCAGGTGCACCAGCACCAGTGCGGCCGCGAGGCTCACCGGCAGGCGCCAGGGTCCGGACGGGACGGTGTCGGGGCGATTGCGCAACCGTGACCAACGGGCCGGGGAGCCCGATTTGCTATGATGCGTCGAATGTACAGGCACAGAGCAACACGCGCGATGATTCACCTGCGGGACCCGGGCACGGCGCGCACGCCGTGCGGCACGCGCGGCACCGAGCGCGGCTTCACCCTGATCGAGATCATGGTCGTGGTGGTGATTCTAGGCATCCTCGCGGCACTGGTGGCTCCGAACGTGATCCGCCGCGTGGACGACGCGCGCGTCACCAAGGCGAAGCAGGACATCCGCGCCTATGAGACGGCGCTCAACCTCTACCGCATGGACAACTTCCGCTATCCCGCGACCGAGCAGGGGCTCGAGGCCCTGGTCAAGCAGCCGACCGATCCGAACATCCGCAACTGGAAGCAAGGCGGCTACGTCGACGGACTCAAGAAGGATCCGTGGGGCAACGACTATCTCTACATCGCCCCCGGCACCCGAGGCGAGTACGACCTGTACACGCTCGGCGCGGACGGCAAGCCGGGCGGCGAAGGCCCTGATGCCGACATCGGCAACTGGAACATCGAGTAGCCGCGCCCTCGGGCGCGCCGGTCGCCGGGCCTCGGGCTTCACGCTGCTCGAGGTGCTGGTCGTCGTCGTCATCATCGGCATCATCGCCAGCATGGCTGCCGTCTCGACGCGCGTGCTCGGCGGCGACCACGAGATGGACCAGGAGGCCAAGCGCCTGGTGGCGGTCCTCGGCCAGGCGCGCGAGGAAGCCATGCTGCAGGGCCGCGACCTCGGACTGCGCATCGACGCCAGTGGCTATGATTTCCTGCTCTACGACAGCCGCAACGAGCGGTGGGACCTCGCCGCGGACGACCCGCTGCTGCGCGAACGCACGCTGCCCGAGGGCCTCGAGGCGGCGCTTTGGCTCGAATCGCGCCCCGTCAAGCTGGCTGCGCGCGCGGCACCGACCGAGCTCATACCGGCCTCGCCGCAGGTCGTGCTCATGGCCTCGGGCGACCTGGTGCCGTTCGAGGTCAGGTTCGAGCGCGCCGGCACGAACGAGCTGCGCGCCATCCACGGTCGCACCGAGGGCACGTTCGAGATCCTCAAGAACGATGCGGTCGAGCGTCGCTGAGCGCCGGCCCATGCGTCCGCGGCACCGGGGTTTCACGCTGATCGAGGTGCTCGCCGCGCTGGTCATCGTCGCGCTCGGCATGCTCGGCGTGATCCAGGCCGTCACCCAGACCGCGCGCAACGGCACCTACCTGCGCGAGAAGACGCTCGCCCACTGGATCGGCCTCAACCTCATTACCGAGCGGCGGTTGGCGCCCTCGCCGCCCGAGGTGTCCGAGACGTCCGACGAGGTCGAGTTCGCGGGCCGGCGATGGCGCTGGACACTGCGTGTGACACAGACCGAGGTCGAGAGCCTGCGACGGATGGACGTGTCGGTGCGCCCTGACGACGCCCCGGAGGGTTCAGCGCTCGCGACGGTCACGGGCTTCTACGGCGCCGCCATCGGACCAGCCGGCGGCGGCACGCTGGACTGGACGGGTACGCAGAGCAGCGCCGGGCCGGACGACGACGAGGCCGATCCGGACAACCCGCCCTCCACCGATACGACCGATCCGGAGCCGGTCGATCCCGAGCCCCCGACGGACGAAACCGCCGAGGAGGCCGATTGAACGGCGCGGGCCGGCAACTCGCGAGCCGCGGCTTCACGCTGCTCGAGCTCCTCGTCGCGATCGCGATCTTCGCGATTCTCGGCTCGCTCGCGATGACCGGCTACGTCGAGTTGCAGCGACAGAGCGAGTACGCCGAGCAGCGGCTCGAGCGCGTGCGCGAGGTCCAGCGCGCCATGCAGACGCTCGGCCAGGACCTCGCGCAGATCGAGCCGAGGCCGATCCGTGAGCCGCTCGGCGAATCTCTCCTTCCCGCGGTGCTCGCCGACGACGCGGCGGAGTACCGGTTGCAGTTCACGCGATCAGGCTGGAGCAACACCGGCGGCCTGCAGCGGCCGACGCTGCAGCGCGTCGGTTATCGCCTCGACCAGGACGGGCTGTGGCGCGACCACTGGAACGCACTCGACCGGACGCTTGCACTCGAACCGGTCCGCGTCCGGCTGCTGGGCGGCGTGCGCTCGGTGCGCATCCGTTTCATGACCCCGCAACGCAGCTGGGTCGAGCGGTGGCCGGTCAGCGAGGGCCTGCCGGGCGCCGACAATCGCCAGCGCCCTGCCGCCGTGGAGGTGATCCTCGAACTGGAGGACTGGGGCGAACTGCGCCGACTGGTCGAGGTGCCGGGATGACGTACGACGCGAGGCGGCACCGGGGCAGGCAGCGCGGCGTCGCACTGATCACCGCCGTGCTCATGGTGGCGCTCGCCACGATGCTGGCCGTCGACGTAGGCTTTCGCGGGTTCCTCGACCAGCGCCGCAGCGGCACGCTGCTCGCAATGGACCAGGCCCTGCAGGTGGCTCTCGGCGCGGAAGCCTGGGCAGCTGACTTCCTCAAGAAGGACCTGCAGGACTCGCAGACGGACCACCTCGGCGAGATCTGGGCACGGCCGCTGCCGCCGCTGCCGATCGACGGCGGCTCGGTCGAGGGTCGCCTGGAGGACATGCAGGGACGCTTCAACCTGAACAACCTCGTGAACCCTGACGGCACCACCAACCCGGAGGCTGTCAAGCAACTCGAGCGCCTCTTCGCCATGCTCGAGATCGAACCGGCGTGGGCGAGCGCCGTCGCGGACTGGCTGGATGCCGACACGCAGCCGGGCTTTCCCGACGGCGCCGAGGACAGCGTGTACACCGGCCAGAGCCCGCCGCACCTCGCCGCCAACATGCCGGTGACGCGGGTGAGCGAGATCATGGTGCTGCCCGGATTCGGTGCCGAGCGCTACCTGCGGGTGCGTCCCTATTTGTCGGCGCTGCCGGTCGGCACGCCGCTCAACGTGTGCACGGCGCCCGGCATGGTGCTCGACGCGCTCTCCGAGGGTTCGCGCGAGTTCGGACTCAACCCGCAGGACCTCGAGACCCGTCGCAAGGACGCCTGCTTCCCCACGCTCGAGGACCTGCGCGGCGCGCTCGGCGACGCCGCGTACAACGAGCTCAAGAACTCGCTCACAGAATCGAGCAATTACTTCCGCGCAACCGCCTGGGTCACTATTGGCACCACCCAGTTCACCCTGTACAGTCTGCTCGCTCGCAGCCCAGGCTCGGTGCGCCCGGTCCTGCGCAGTTTCGGCAGCGAATGATTCTCCCGAGGTCTGATGTCTGAGACGCTGGTGATCCGGCTGCGCGCCGCCGAGGAGGCGCCGGCGTCATGGCTCGTCGTCGATGCTAACGGCGCCCGCTCCGGTCCGCTGCAGAGCGGACCGGTGTCCGACGCACTCAACCTTGCCCCCGGGCGGCGCGTCGTGCTGCTGGTGCCCGGCACCGAGGTGTCGCTGGCCGAGCCCGAACTCCCCCTGCGCAGCAGTGCGCGCCTGGCCCAGGTCGTGCCCTACGCGCTCGAGGAGCAGCTCGCCTCGGACGTGGACACCCTGCATTTCGCGGTCGGCACGCGCACGGCCGGCGCCGTGGGCACGCCCGTAGCGATCGTCGCCCGCAGCCTGATGCAACGCTGGTTCGACCAGTGCGAAGCGGCCGGCCTCCACGCGGACGCCGCCTACGCCGACTCGGCCGCCGTGCCGGTGGGCACGACCGGTTGCACGCTGCTGCTCGACGAAACCCTGCTCTACGTTCGCCGCGCGGACGCGCTTCCCTATGTGCTCGACGCGACGGACGTTGCTGCGGCGCTCGATCTCGCGCTGGGCTCGCCGGAAGCGGGCCCGGAGTCCGGCGAGAACGTCACCTTCTACGCCGACACGACCGGGTACGAGCGGCACGGCGAGACGATCGAGGGACTGCGCGGGCGCACCGCGGCGCTGCAGGTCAAGCTGCTTCCTGACGGAGCCCTGCCGCTGCTCGCGGCCCAGGCGGCGACCGGCGCCGGCGTCAACCTGCTGCAGGGCGCCTTCGGCGCGCGTTCATCGCTCGGCACGCGCCTGCGCGAATGGCGGCTGCCGGCTTCGCTCGCCGCGGCCGTCGCTCTGCTGTTCGTCGCCAACCAGGCCGTCGGCTGGTGGCAGATGAGCCGTGCCGAGCGCGCTCTCGACGCACAGATCTCGGAGATCTTCGCCCAGGCACTGCCCGGCCAGCCGGTCGTGGATCCGCGCGCGCAGATGCAGGGTGCACTGGGTGCGCGCGGCGCGGGCGGCGGTGGGTTGCTGCCCGTCCTGACAGTACTCGCAGAGGCCATGGCGCAGGCCCCCTCGGCGCGCATCGAAGCCATGAGCTTTCGCGGCAACGCTCTCGAGCTGCGCCTGACGGCGCCGACGGTCGAGTCGCTCGACGGCATCAAGCAGACCATGACCCGCGATGGCATGACGGCGGAACTGCAGTCGGCGACGCCGCGAGGCGGCGTGGTCGAGGGGCGTCTGCAGGTGAGGCTCGGCCAGGCATGAATGAACTTCGCCAGTGGCTCGGCGGCCTGTCGGCCCGCGAGCGCAATCTCGTCTACCTCGCGTCGGTCCTGCTGGCCTTGGCCGTCGTCTACTTCGCGCTGGTGCTGCCGGTGACATCGGGCGCCGCGAAACGTGCGGCGCGCGTCGAGCAGAAGGCGGCAGATCTGGCGTGGATGCGTCAGGTGGCGCCGCAGGTGATGACGGCTGCGGCGGCCGGCGGCGGCGCGGCCGGCAGCGACGAGTCGCTGGTGGTGCTCGTGGATCGCACCGGGCGCCAGGCGGGCCTCGGCAGCGCGATCCGCGACCAGAGCCCGAGCGGCGAGCACGGACTGCGGCTGCGGCTCGAGGCCGCCTCGTTCGACGTGCTGGTCACCTGGCTGGTGGTGCTGCAGCAGCAATACGGTGTGAGCGTGGACACGGCGACGATCGACGCAGGCACTGCCCCGGGACTCGTCAATGCGAGCCTGACGCTCGTTCATGGCACAGCCGCGGGCCCGTGAGCGGCCGGCGCCCGGCGCGCCGGCTTCAGCCAAACGTCCCTGGTGGTTGATTGCGCTCGGCCTCGCCGTGGCGCTGCTGCTCGCGGTCGCCACGCTGCCCGCCAGCCTGCTTGCCGGACCGCTGTCGCGTGGCGGACTCGAGGCCGGCGCCCTGTGGGGCTCGGTGTGGAACGGTCGAGCCCATGGCCTGTCCTGGCGATCGGCGCCGCTCGGCGACCTCGACTGGTCCATCTCGCCCGGGTCCTTGTTGCGCGGAAGGATCGGTGGTGAGATCACGCTCGGCCGCCCCGACGGATCGCTGCGCGCCGGCTACAGCGTGTCGCTCGGCGGCACTTTGCGGCTCGAGGACGTGCAGGCCGATCTGCCGGTCGAGATGCTCTCCACCTTGCCCATCGGCATGCCACGCAACTGGCGTGGCCGGCTGTCCGGCCGGTTCGAGGAAATCGAGGTGAGCGGTGGCTGGCCGACGGCGCTGCGCGGCACGCTCGACATGGACGGACTCATCGCGCCGCAGCCGCGCAACATCTCGATCGGCAGCTATCACGTCGAGATCCCGGATCCGGCGGCGCCCGACGCAGGGAACGACCCGCTGACGGCGCGGGTCACCGACAAGGAGGGTCCGTTCTCCTTCGAGGGACGATTCACGCTGGGCGCGGACCGCAGCTTCCTGCTCGAGGGCATGCTCGCGCCGCGAGGTGCGACGCCGCCCCCGCTGCTGCGCTCGCTCGAACTGCTCGGACCGGCCAATGCCGACGGCCGCCGTCCAGTCAGCGTGAGCGGCACGCTCTAGCCCTCGGCCGGCCACTCCCGCCAGGCCGACAGCAGCGGAAAGTACAGTCCGAGCCGGACGGGTTCCGGGCCGCGTCGGCGCATGAGGTTTGCATAGCGCTCGAGCTGTGGTCGATAGCGCTCCTGCTCGCTGTCGAGGAATGCGTCGAGGCCCGCGCCCTCGTGGCGGCTGGTCTTGTAGTCCACGATCCAGCGCACACCCGCCGCGTCCACGAAGCTGCGGTCGATCACGACGCGCACGACGTCGCGGCCGAGGCGGCCGGTGAGCGCGAGTTCCGTCGCCGCATTGCGGTGGCGGGCGTCGAGCAACCACTGCCCGCGCGCGTCGGCCAGCGTGCGCACGATGGCACTCCCGACCCGCTCCACCGCGGCCGCGCGCAACGCCGCGGGAACTCCGAGCTCGGCCAGCTCGTCCATCCAGCGACTGCGCCGTTGCGGATCGTCCCCGCTGCCTGGACCCAGGCCGCCGCGTGCAATGCTCTGCAACTCGCGGTGCACGACCGTGCCCACGTGGCGTGCGGTCTCGGTGGCCCAGTCGAATTCCACCGCGGGCTCGGCCGCGGCGCGCGGCAGCAAGTGCGAGTCGAATTGCGGTGCACGCGGCAGGTCGGCGGCGCGCCAGTCGGGAGGCAGCCGGCGCAGCGGCGGGTCACGCGTCCGCTCGGGCGCATCCTCGCCGCGGCCGGGACCGGTCGTCGCGAGCCTCGCGGCGAATTCATGACCCACGGCGGGCCAGAGCAGGCCGAGCGCTGAATTCGCAGGGGGGCGGCGCACCGTGGGCGGATCGTCCGCGTCCTGCACCGGCACGCTGCCGAACAGGTGCAGCCAGCGCTCGGCGCGAGTCGCGGCGACGTAGAGCAGGCGCCGGCGCTCCTGCATCAGCCTCTCGCGCTCCAGTCCCTCCACCCACGCATAGAGCGGATTGGCGTCTTCGCCGACGCGTGCGACCGGGGCAACGACCAGCTCGTCGCGCCCCGCGAGCGGCAGCTTGAGCCACTGCAGCAGGCGCTGCGTGTCGCGACCCGGCAGCCGCTCGAGTCCGGGCACGATCACCGTGTCGTACTGCAGGCCCTTGGCCTTGTGCACGGTGAGCAGTTCGACGCGCACGTCGGCGCGCTCGAGCGATGGCGCGTACAGCGACTCGAGCGCCCGCGCGAGGCGCGCCAGGTCCGCCGGCCCGCCCTCCCGCGCCTCGAAACCGGCGAGCGCGTCGAAATAGGCCTCGGCCTCGTCGAGCTCACGTTCCGACGCCAGCGTGGCGGGCCCGCCGAGGGCGTTCCAGGCGCGCTCCACCGTGTCGCGCAAGCCGAGTCCTCGCAGCTCGCCGCAAGCCGTTCTGAGGACGACCCACGCGCGCTCGAGACGCGCACGGTCCGCAGCCTCGAGCCGGGCCCGGCGCGCGGGATCGCCGAGCAGCTCGACCACGGTGGCCTCGGGATCGTCGCCCACGAGTGTGTGCAGGGCAGCGAGCGTGAGTCCGCACCACGGCGCACGCAGCACCGCGAGCCAGGCCGGGCGATCGGCGAGGTGTGCGAGCGCCCGCGTCAGCGCCAGCAGGTCGAGCACCGCGGGCCGCCCGCCGAGCGGATCGATGTCGGTGGCCCGGAACGCAATACCCTGGCGGGCGAGCTCCGCCACCACGTCCACCAGGTGACTGCGGCCCTGCACGAGGATTCCGATGCGCGCCTCGGGATCCGACGCGAGCCGCTCGCGCACGATGGCTGCCACCTGCGCCGCCTCGTACAGGCGACTGCGACCGAGCAGCGCGTGCACGCGTACGCCGCCGTCGCTCCCGGCATCCGGGCGCGCCATGCTCGGCGCATAGCTCACCGCACCGCGCACCACGTCGTCCGCGGCCGGCAGCACCTGGGCGAAGCACGCGTTGACCCACTCGACCACGGGGACCGTCGAGCGGAAGTTCACCGCGAGCGTCAGCGGCTCGAGGCCGAGACCCGCGAGTCCGTGATCGCGGATGTCGAGGAACAGTCCCACCTCGGCGTTGCGGAATCGGTAGATCGACTGCATCGGGTCGCCGACGAGGAACAGCGTGCGTCCGTCGCCGGGCTGCCAGCCGGCCGTCAGCGACTCGAGGAGCTTCACCTGGGCCTCGGAGGTGTCCTGGAACTCGTCCACCAGCACGTGCCGCAACTCCGCGTCGAGCGCGAGCGCGGTGTCGGTGGGCTCCTGCGGACTGCCGAGCGACTGCCGGGCAGCCCATGCGAAGCGCGCGTAATCGGCCACGTGCTTCTCGGCAAACACGAGCTCGAGTTCGGCGACCGCGAGCCGCAGCACGCGGAACTCCGCCATCAGCACCCGCCATTCCGAGGCGTCGTAGCGCGCGGGCGGCAGGCCGCGCACGCCGCGCAGCAACTGCACGGCCTCGGGCCGGTCGCCGAGGGCGGCAGCGAGCAGGCCCGCACGGTGCTTGAGTTCCTGACCTGCCGGCCCCGGCGGCAATCCCTGGTTCTTGTCGAAGCGGGCGCGCGGCACACCATCGTCTCTGAGAAGCAGTTGCGCGAGGCCCTGCCAGAGCGGTGTGCTCGCAAGGGCATCGTCGGGCAGCGCCGCCGCCTCATGCCACGCGAAGATCGCGGACTCCTGCCCCGCCGTCGCCAGGTTGCGAGCCGCGATCCGGGCGACCCCGCCCGCATCGCGCAGCAGTTCGTCCGGAAACGCCCGCGCGAGCGATTCGAGGTGCGCGCGCAGCAGTTGCTCGCGCGCCTGCTCGAGCCGTCCCCGCAGGCGTTCTTCGTCCTCCGCTTCCTCCGCCGCAGCCGGCAGGACCGGCAGCCACGCCTCGCGCCGGGTCAGCATCTCGATCACGAGCTCGACGAAGCGCTCGACCCGGTTGTCGAGGTGGGCGAGCAGCGTCGCCACCGCGGCCGAGTCGCGCGGCAGGCCCTGCGGCAGCTGCTCGAGCAGGCGCTCCGCCGCCAGCCGATACAGGTCGCGCGCGTCCTCCTCCACGCCGAGACCGGCGCCAAGGCCCGACAGCAGCGGCAGGCGGCGCGCCAGCCCGAGATTCAGCGCATCGATGGTCTGGATGCGCAGCCGGCCGGGCTGCGCTAGCAACTCCCAGCCGCGTGCGCGGTCGGCCTCGAGTGCCGCCCGCGCGAGCTCGAGCGTGCGTTCCTGCAGCGGGCGCGCCGGGTCAGTCGCGTGCACCGCGCGCAGAGCGCCCAGGATGCGATCGCGCATCTCGGCTGCGGCCTTGCGCGTGAAGGTGATCGCGAGGATCGACTCGGGTTCCTGGACGGTCGCGAGCAGCGCGAGGAAGCGGCGCACCAGCAATTCGGTCTTGCCCGCGCCGGCGGGCGCCTGGACGATGAAACTGTGTCCGACCTCGAGCGCGCGCTCCCGCGCTCGTGCGTCGGCGGCGCGCAGCTCATTCATCGTTCCACTCCTCGCCCTGCACCGACGCACGCGTCTCGGCGATCCGGCACAGCGCCCCGAGGTGGCAGTATTCGCAGGCCCGCGCAGGATCCGGGGCGAGCTGCGCGTCGCCCGCGACGTACTCGGCAGCCAGCGCTTCGAGCCGCCGCCGCCACTCCGCCAGCAACAACTCCCAGCTGTCGCAGCCGCGCGGTCCGCCCCGCGTGCCCGGCACCTTGAGGCCGGGGATCCGCTCCTCTTGGCGTGCGACGCCGACATAGCCGGTAGAGCCGCTGCGCACGCGCGCGAACGCCACCGCGCTGACGCGGTCGGCCCCGAGGGCCTGCACGTAGGCCGGCAGCTGGGGCAGCCGCGGGCGCTCGTCGAGCCACGACTTCACCTCGGCGCTGGCTCCCGTCTTGTAATCAATCACGGCCAGCGAGTCGTCCTCGAAACGATCCACGCGATCCGGGCGCAGCTCGAGGCTGAGCGCACCGATTCGCGCCGTGCACGGCTCCTCGAGCGCCGCGACGACGAAGGGCGGTCGCCCGAGATCGACCTCGACCATCTCGAGCACGCGGGCCTCGAGCCAGTCCGCCTCGAGCACGAGCAGGTGCTTGAGCAACTCGTCGGCGGAGTCCTGCACTTTCGCCAGGGCCGCGGCAACGGCACGCTTCACGGCCGACCGGCGCGAACCGTCGTCGAGCGCCCGGAGCGTCGCCTGGTCGCGGAACTCACGCCACAGGTACGCGAGCGCGGTGTGGACGAGGTTGCCACGATCCGCGGCGTCGACCCCGACCGCAGGTTCATCGAGCGCGCGCGCACCGAGGCGCAGCTCGGCCTGCGCCCGGAACGGGCATGCCGCCTGCAACTCGAGCAGGCGAGCCCCGCCGCGTGCGCCCTCCCCGGCCTGGACCGGCGGCAAGGTCGCATCCGCCAGCACCTCGAGTGCCGGACGGCGTGAGTACTGGTCCACCGCCAAGCGCGGCTCGCACCAGAGCGCGGGCACATCGATCGCCGGGATTCCCGCGAGCAGCGGACTGGGCAGCAGCGGCGCGTCACGCTCGACCTCGGCTACGCTCAGGATCACCTCCGGTGCGCTCGCCAGCAGGCGCTCGAACACGAGCCGGCTCTGCTGCGCCGCGAGGGCGGCCGTCGCGCACGGCAGTCCGTGACGCACCTGGGCGTGCCGTGGCAGGAACGGGTCCGGGGCAGCCGGAGGGGGCCACGCCGTCGAGTCCAGGCCGCAGACCCAGAGCGCGTCGAAGCTCATTCCGGCACTGGTCTCGGGGTCGATCACCAGCAGCGGTGCGCGCAGTTCCTGCGGCTCGAACAGGACCCGGCCGGCCATCTCCCGCAGCAGGCCGACCGCCTCGGCACGCGACACGCGGCCGGTGAACTCGTCGCAGGCTCCGAACTCGCGGACCAGCGAACGCCAGCGCTGCTCTGCCTGGTACTCGGTACCATCGGCATCGGGCTCGGGCCAACCCACCGCCGAAAGCAGGCTAAAAATATATTTAGAACAGTTACTTGGAAATTCTTTCTCAGGCCAACTCGATACGATGGCCTGCCCTGCCGCGAGGGCCTGCGCCAGTGCCGGACAGCCCCGCTCGGCGGCTAGTCTCACCAGGGCCGGCAGCCCGAAGCCTGCACTTTCGAACCGACGGAGCCGTGCATCGAGCCGCGACCGGGCCGCGGCCTCGCCAGCCGCACCGGCAACGTGGGCGCTGCGCAGCAGACGACTCAACGCCGCCAGGTCCGGGGGTCGGAGGAACACCTCGAGCAGGTCGAGGGCGGCACCCACCGCGGGTTGCTCTGCCAGAGGGCGCGCCGCGGCCAGTTCGAAAGCCTGCGATTCCGGGACCGGCCCACCGGCCAGCCCGGTTGCCGGCACCAGCACTCGCTCGAAGATCCGCCGCACCGACTGTCGGCACCGGCCGAGATCCGGCACCACGACTGCGATGCGACGATCGCGCCGGCCGTCGAGCTGCGCGGCCGCCCAGCGAGCGGCGGCTTCGATCTCGGCGGCCGCATCGACGCAGCTCACGCGACCCACCTGCCGCGCAGAGCCCCCGGAGCCTGCGCTGGGGACGTGCCGCAGCACGAGGCCGGTCGTTGCCCAGCGCGCGAGGAGGGCCTCCTGGAGGGGCGTCAGGCGGTCGAACCCGACGAACTCGAGGCCGGGCGCGGCCGCGACGGCGTGCACCTGCAACTGCGCCTGCGGGCCGTCCACCCAGCCGCGGTCCGCCAGCGCCTGCCGGTACTGCCGGCACCAGCGGGCGAAGGCGGCCGTTTCCTGTGAATCCGCGTCGTCCAGTGCCTCGATGGGAAGTTCGTAGGCGTGCAGGCGCTGCCACGACTGGAATGCCGCGCGCGCCACGCCCGCGGGCGAGACCAGCGGGCTGCGCTGCGCATCGTCGCGGACGATGCGCGCCCACAGCAACTGGGACGCCGCAGCGGGCAGCCAGCGCCCGGTCAGCCGCCCCGCCTGCCGGTCGAGCGCGAACATGCGCTCGATCAGCTCGTCCCAGGTGACGATGTCCGGTGTGTTCCAGACCTCGAGTCCGCGCTCGAGGCAGTCGGCGTCGTGTCGCGCCCGCAGGTGATGCGCGAGGCGGCGCGTCGGCGTGACCTGCGTCAGGAGGCCGCGGGCCGGATCGACGCGTGCCGGGGCCGGCGGCGGCGCGGCCCGATCAGCTGGCGCCGACAGCGTCCACCACCCGCAGGGCCGCGTTCGGCCGCGAGGCCGGCTGATCGCCGGCCGCGTAGTTGCCCAGCAGCTCCTCGATGCGCCCGAAGACCTCGGCGATGCGCTGCGGCTCGGGGAGGTTGGTGATACGGAAGTGGTTGCGGTAGGGCACGTTGAAGCTCGAGCCCGGCGCGACCAGCACGTGCTTGTGCTCGAGCAGGTCGAGCGCGAACTGCTGGTCGTCGAACTCGGGCAGCACGTCGGTCTGCACGCCGACGAATGCGTACATCGCACCCATCGGCGGCGTGAGGTGCAGGTAGCGGCTGCGCTTCACCGACTCGAGGATCGCCTTGCGCGACTCGTAAAGGCGCCCACCCGGCGTCACGAGCTCGCGGATGCTCTGGTAGCCGCCGAGCGCGGTCTGCACGGCCCACTGGCCCGGCACGTTGCTGCACAGTCGCAGCGAAGAGAGCAGCTCAAGCGCCGAGAGGTACTCGCGGGCGTGCTCGACGTCGCCCGAGAACGCGGCCCAGCCGACGCGATAACCGCAGGCGCGATACACCTTGGACAATCCGCTCAGCGTGCCGCAGAGCGTCTGGTTCACGAGGGTGGCCATCGGCACGAACTCGGCGCCGTCGTAGGTCATCTGGTCGTAGATCTCGTCGGCCAGCACCACCAGGTGGTACTTCTCGGCGATGCGCGCGACGGCCTCGAGCACGGCGCGCGGATAGACCGCGCCGGTGGGGTTGTTGGGGTTGATCACGACGATGGCGCGGGTGCGCTTGGTGATCAGCGATTCGATTTCCTCCGGGTCGGGGATGAAGCCGCGCTCGGGGCGGCACGGGTAGTGCACCGCCCGGCCGCGATTCAGGTTCACCGCCGCGGTCCACAGCGGGTAGTCCGGGCTCGGGACCAGCACCTCCTCGTCCGCCGCGAGCAGCGCTCGCAGCGTGAGGTCGATCAGCTCGCTCACGCCATTGCCGATGAACACGTCGTCGGCCGTGACGCCGCGCACGCCGCGCTCCTGCTGCTGCATGACGACGGCTTCGCGCGCCGGGAAAATGCCCTTCTGGTGGCAGTAGCCTTCCGCAGAGCGCAGGTTCTCGATCATGGCGAGACGCATCGTCTCGGGCGTGCGGAAGCCGAAGGCGCCCGGGTTGCCGATGTTGAGCGACGTAATCTCGTAGCCCATGCGCTCCATTTCCTGGGCGCGACGGGCGAGCTTGCCGCGGATCTCGTAGCGGACGTTGGCAAGGCCGGGGCTGGAACGGATGGTGCGGGTCGGCATGAGGGAACTCGGCAGTCTTAACCGCTGAAATTATGGACTGCCCGCCGGGCCCTGCACAGGACGGGTTTCACGCGATCACGCCGCGGGCCACGAGGCTTGCGAGCGCCGCCGCGTCGAGCCCGAGCCGCGACTGCAGCTCGGCGGCGGTGTCGGCTCCGAGCGGCGGCGGTGCGCGCCCGTACTCGAGCGCCGAGCGGGAGTAGCGCACGGGATTGCGCACGCCCGGGGCCGTGCCGGCGAGCGGATGCGGCAGCTCGAGACGCAGACCACGGTGTCGCACCTGCGGCTCGTCGAACACCTGCGCCAGATCGTTGATGGGACCGCAGGGCACCTGGGCGGCCCCGAGCAGGTCGAGCCAGTTCTTTGTGGATCGCGCGCGCAGCAGTCCGGCCACCGCCGCCACCAGGTCCACCCGATGTGCCACGCGATCCGCATTGGTCGCGTATCGCGGATCGGCGGCGAGCCGCGGGGCACCGGCAGCGGCGCAGAAACGCGCGAACTGCGCGTCGTTGCCCACCGCGAGCATCAGGTGGCCGTCCAACGTGGCGAATGCCTGGTACGGCACGATGTTCGGATGGGCCGTACCCCGGCGCTGTGGCGGCCGGCCGGTGACGAGGTAGTTCAGGTTCTGGTTGGCGAGCCAGGCCACCTGCGTGTCGAGCAGCGAGAGGTCGATGTACTGCCCCCGCCCCGAGTGCTCGCGCTCGTACAGCGCCGCGAGAATCGCCGATACCGCGTACATGCCGCACATCAGGTCGGCCACCGCCACGCCCACCTTCTGCGGTCCCGCGCCCGGCTCGCCATCGGGGACTCCGGTAAGGCTCATCAGCCCGCCCATGGCCTGGATCATGGCGTCGTAGCCTGGCTTCGCGGCGTCGGGGCCGTCCTGGCCGAAGGCGGAGATCGACAGGTACACGAGCCGCGGGTTGTCCGCCGCGAGATCCGGATAGGCGAGCCCGTAGCGGCCGAGGCCGCCGACCTTGAAATTCTCGACTAACACGTCGGCACGGGCCGCGAGCTGGCGCACGAGGGCCTGGCCCTCGGGCTGGCTGAAATCGATGGCGAGCGAGCGCTTGCCGCGATTGGCTGCAAGGTAGTACGCGGACTCGCCGGTCTCGCAACCTGCCGCATCGCGCAGGTACGGCGGCCCCCAGCGGCGCGTGTCGTCGCCGCCCTGCGGATGCTCGATCTTGAGCACCTCGGCGCCGTAGTCCGCGAGCACCTGGGTGGCCCACGGGCCCGCGAGGATACGGCTCAGGTCGAGCACCACGATGCCCTGCAGCGGTCCGGCCATGCGCCTGTCCTCAGAGTCCCAGGAACACGATCCCGAGGCCGCAGAGGCTGAGGGCGGCGCCGGCCAGCGCATGCGAGTACCGCTCCGCGGTGTCGAGCGGCAGGCGCTCGAGGCCACGGCTCGCGAGATAGACGACGCCCAGCATCGTGGCGATCGTCGCGGTCCCGAAGGCGAGCACCGCCGCGACCGTGCCCCAGACGCTGTGCTGCGAGGCGGGATACATCAGCACGGGGATGAGCGGCTCGCAGGGTCCGAGCACGAAGATCACGAACAGTGCCCAAGGAGTCACGCTGCGGACCTTGCCCGCGTCCAAGCGTGAATGCGGATGAACATGCGCGATTGGACGCAACTGCACGTGCGGGTGCAGGTGGGGCCCCTCGTGGTCGTGCCTGTGCTCGTGGAACAGGCCGTCGCCGTGCACGTGCTCGTGGCTGTGCGGCCGCGCCCGCCAGGCCTTCTTGAGACCCCAGGCGAGGTAGGCGAGTCCGAACCCGGTCAGCAGCCACGCGGCGGTGTCGCCGCGGACGCCCTCCAGCCACTCGAGCTTGTGCAGCGACACGCCGATGCCGATCCCGACGAAGCCGATCAGGACCGAGCCGAGCACGTGGCCGAGGCCGCAGAGGCTCGTGATCCAGAGCGTCTTGCGCGTGCTCCAGCGCCGTGCCGCGCCCATCGCGACGAAGGGCACGTAGTGGTCCGGCCCCAGCAGCGTGTGGATGAAGCCGATCGAGGCGGCGGTGAGGATCAGGAGTCCCAGGTCGACGGTCATGGCCGCGCAGCCCTGTCGTATGCAGAATGGGCGAAAAGGTAATCACTGGGGCGACGCGCGACAAGACCGGCAAAGACGTATGCCGGCGCGCGATGCCGTGATCCGGCCGCCGCGCGGCGCGAGCGGAGCGCCGATCCAACCCGTCGGGTTCAGCTCGCTGCCGGCCGGATGCGCGCCTGGTGGCACGCCGCAAGGTGCCCGTCCCCGACATCCTCGAGGCGAGGTACCTGCTCGCGACAGAGTCCGTCCGCGAGCGGACAGCGCGGCTGGTAGGCGCAACCGACCACCGCGACGGCCTCCGCCGCGGCCGCCGCGCGCAGTTCGGGGACCGCGGCCCGGGCGTGCGCGGCAGGATCCGGGTCGGGCACCGCGGCGAGCAGCGCGCGCGTGTAGGGATGGCGCGGGCCGGCGAAGATCGCCGCGGACGTGCCCCGTTCGACCACGCGGCCGCGATACAGCACCGCGACCTCGTCACACAGGTGACGGACCACCGCGAGGTTGTGGCTGATGAAGAGCAGCGCCAGTCCGTGGCGCCGGCGCAGGTCCGCGAGCAGGTTGACGATCTGTGCCTGCACCGACACGTCGAGCGCGCTCACCGCCTCGTCGCAGACCAGCAGCTTCGGTCGCCCGACGAGGGCGCGCGCGATCGCGGCCCGCTGGCACTGCCCCCCGCTCAGCTCGTGCGGGTAGCGTGCGTGGATCGTGGGATCGAGGCCGACCTCCGCGAGCATCGAGTTGACTCGCGCCCGGGTCGCCACGGCATCCTGAGGACCCTCCAGCGCCTCGAGCGCCTCCGCCACGCTCTCGCCGATGCTCATGCGCGGATCGAGGCTGCCGACGGGATCCTGGAACACGACCTGCAGCTCCCGACGCATGCGGCGCAGGCCCACCGCGTCGTCGTGCCGCAGCGGCTGCCCGCGCCACTCGATCGTGCCCGCCTGCGGCACGACCAATGCAAGGATGGCGCGCGCCAGCGTGGACTTGCCGCAGCCCGACTCGCCGACAAGGCCGAGGGTACATCCCGTGTCGATCTCGAGGTCCACCGCATCGACGGCCTTGATCCACGGTCGCGGACCGACGAGTCGCGTCCGCGGCATCGGGAAGCGCACGGTCAGGTTCCGTACGCGCAGCAGCGTCTCGTTCGCCGCCTCGCTCATGGCCCCGCTCCCGCCGGGCGCCGCAGGGCGTGACAGGCGACGCTGCGAGACCCATGCGACTCGAGCGGTGGCCGGCTGCGGTGACACGGTTCGAGCACGGACGGGCAGCGCGGCGCGAAGGCGCAGCCGTCCGGCTCGGCGCCCGGCGCAGGCGGCTGCCCCTCGATGCCGACGAGGCGGCCGGCGAGTGGCGTGTCGAGCCGGGGCACCGAGGCGAGCAGCGCCGCCGTGTACGGGTGCGCAGGCGCAGCGAACAGTTCGCCGGCCGGCGCCGTCTCGACGATGCGTCCCGCATACATGACTGCCACGCGGTCGGCGATGCCCGCCACCACGCCCATGTCGTGCGTGATGAGCACCACGGCGAGACCGCGGTCTCGTGCCTTGCGCAGCACGTCGATCACCTGCGCCTGCACGGTGACGTCGAGTGCCGTGGTCGGCTCGTCCGCCACCAGCAGGTCCGGGCGTGTCATGAGCGCCATGGCGATGGCCGCACGCTGGCGCTGGCCGCCCGACAACTCGTGCGGGTACTGGCGCAGTCGCTCCTCGGACTCGGGCATGCCGACCGACTGCAGCACCTCGAGACTGCGGGCGCGGGCCGCCGCCGCGTCCAGCAGCCCGCGCTCCAGCACGACCTCGGCGAGCTGGCGGCCGATGGTGAGGTGCGGCGTCAGCGCGTTCATCGGGTCCTGGAACACCATGGCGAGCCGCGTGCCGAGCGCGGCACGCCGCGGCCCGTCGTCGGGTCCCAGCAGTTCCTGCCCATCGAAGCGCGCCGATCCCTCGACTACGCCGCCCGCCGCAAGCAGCCCCAGGCAACCGAGGAAGAGCTGGCTCTTGCCGGAGCCCGATTCGCCCACCACCGCCAGGCACTCACCGCGGCGAACCTCGAGCGTGACCTCGCGCACGGCGCTCACCCGGCCGCGTGGCGTCGTGAACCGCACGCCGAGGTCACGGACTTCGAACAAAGCGTCTGGGGCCATTCAGCCCAGCCTCGGGTCGAGCGCGTCGCGCAGGCCGTCGCCCAAGAAATTGAGCGCGAGCAGCAGCAGCGCGAGCACGGAGGCCGGCACCAGCAGTTGCCAGGGGGCCGTTTCCATCTCGAGCGCGCCCTCCGCCACCAGCCGTCCGAGGCTCGTGAGCGGCTCCTGCACGCCGAGGCCGAGGAAGCTCAGGAAGCTCTCGAACAGGATCACCTGGGGCACCGTAAGCGTGGCGTACACGATCACGGTGCCGAGCACGTTGGGCACGATGTGGCGCGCGATGATCCGCCGCGCCGGCAAGCCGAGCGCCACGGCCGCGAGCACGAACTCGCGCTGGCGCAGCGCGAGCGCCTGGCCGCGCACGATGCGCGCCATGGTGAGCCAGCCGACCGCGCCGATGGCGAGGAAGATTAGCCACAGGCTGCGCCCGAAGACGACCGTGAGGATGATAACGAAGAACATGTAGGGCAGCGCGTAGAGCACGTCCACGACGCGCATCATCCAGCCGTCCACGCGTCCGCCGAGATAGCCCGCGGTCGCACCCCAGGCCACGCCGATCACGACGCTCACCGCGGTGGCGAGCAGGGCCACCAGCAGCGAGACCTGAGTGCCCGTCCAAACGCGCACGAACAGGTCGCGGCCGTTGCTGTCGGTCCCGAACCAGTGCCCGTTCGCGAGCGAGGGCGGCGAGGCGAGCGGGCTCAGCGTCCAGTCCACCTGGTCGACGGCGTAGGGACTCCCGAGCGGCCCGAGCAGTGCCGCCAGCACCAGCACGGCGATGAACGCGGCGGCAGCGATCGCGGCCCGGTTGCCCCGAAGACGCCGCCGGGCGTCGCCCCACAGGGCACCCTCAGTCATGGCCGATGCGCGGATCGAGCCAGCCATAGAGCAGGTCCACGAGCAGGTTGAGCAGCAGGATCAGCGTCGCGTAGAAGATCACCATCCCCATGACGAGCGTGTAGTCGCGGTTCACCGCGCCCTGGACGAAGTACCGTCCGACGCCGGGCAGGCCGAACACCTGCTCCACCACCAGCGAGCCAGTGAGCAGGCCGGCCGCCGCCGGGCCGAGGAAGCTCACCACCGGCAGCAGCGTCGGCTTGAGCGCGTGGCGCCGCAGGACGACACGCGTCGCGAGGCCCTTGGCACGTGCGGTGCGGATGTAAGCCGACTGCAGCACCTCGAGCAGGCTGCCGCGCGTCAGCCGGGCCACGTAAGCGACGACCGGCAACGCGAGCGTCACCACCGGCAGCACCAGGTGGCGCAGGCTGCCGGGCTCCCAGCCTGCGACCGGCAGCCAGCCCAGGCGCAGGCCGAACAGCAGTGCGAGCACGGGCGCGACGACGAAGCTCGGGATCGCGATCCCGGCGAGCGCGACGGCCATGACGGCGTGATCGGCCCAGCCGTTCTGGCGCAGTCCCGCCACGAACCCGAGCGGCACGCCGAGGGCGAGCGCCAGCACGAGCGCCGCGCTGCCGACGGCGAGCGTGACGGGCAGGCCGCGGCCGATCAGCTCCGCGACCGTGAAATCCTTCATCCGGAAGGACGGGCCGAGGTCGCCGTGCGCGAGTCCGGCGAGGTAACGCCCGAACTGCACGTGCAGAGGCTGGTCGAGGCCGTAGGCCGCCTGCAGGTTCGCCTCGATTTCCGGCGGCAGGGTCTGCTCGGCATCGAAGGGCCCGCCCGGCGCGGCGCGCATCAGGAAGAACGCCGCGGTGACGATCAGCAGGAAGGTCGGGACGACGGCGAGGAGCCTGCCGAGCGCGTAGCGGAGCATGCGGAGTGCGGCGGCGTCAGTGCGACGCACGCGCGGGCAGGCGCACGAGCAGGCTCGCGGCGCGCCCCCACCCGCCGTAGAACTGCCAGGTCGGACGATTCACGGCCGCGAGTCTACACGCGCGCTGCCGGCGCGGTACAAGCTCCCGGGTCGTGCCCATGCCTCATCGTGCAGGCTGGGCGCCGAGCCTGCGGCGGAACTCGGTCTCGTCAATTATCGGCACGCCAAGCTCCTCGGCTTTGCGCAGCTTCGAGCCCGCTTCGGTGCCGACCACCAGCAGGGTCGTCTTGAGCGAGACCGAATCCGTGACCGTGGCGCCGGCGGCGCGCGCCGCATCACGAGCCTCGTCGCGCGTCAGGGTGGCCAGCGTTCCGGTGATCACCACCGTCTCCCCCGCCAGCGCCCCGCCCGCGGTGGCGCTGCGAGGCTTCGCTTCCGGCCACGTGACCCCGAGGCGGCGCAGCGTGCCGATCACCTCGCGATTACGCTCCTCCGCGAAGAAGTCGCGCACGTGGGCAGCCACCACCGGACCGACGTCGCGCACTTCCTCGATCTCCTCGGCCGACGCGGACTCGAGCGCCTCGAGTCGCCCGAAGTGCGCGGCGAGTGCGAGTGCGGTGGCCTCGCCGACGTCACGGATGCCGAGCGCGAACAGGAAGCGCGGCAGCGTCGTCTGGCGGCTGCGCCCGAGGGCAGCGAGCAGGTTCGCCGCAGAACGGGGGCCCATGCGCTCGAGTCCGGCGAGCTCGTCCACCGTGAGCGTGTAGAGGTCGGCAGGCGTCTCGACCCGTCCGCTCGCCACCAGCTGCTCGACCAGCTTGTCGCCGAGCCCCTCGATGTCCATGGCGCGTCGCGAGGCGAAGTGCCGTAGCGCCTCGCGGCGCTGCGCGCTGCAGACCAGGCCACCGGTGCAGCGCGCCACCGACTCGCCCTCGGCACGCGTCACGTGCGAGCCGCACACCGGACAACGCTCGGGAAGCTCGACGGCCCGAGCGTCCGGCGGACGCAGATCGGCGATTACGCGCACGACCTCGGGGATCACGTCGCCGGCGCGGCGCACGACGACCGTGTCGCCGATGCGCACGTCCTTGCGCGCCAGCTCGTCCATGTTGTGCAGCGTGACGTTGCTGACGGTCACGCCGCCCACGAACACCGGCTCGAGACGCGCGACCGGCGTGAGCGCCCCGGTGCGGCCCACCTGGAATTCCACGTCGCGGACGACCGTGGTTTCCTCCTGCGCCGGGAACTTGTGCGCCACCGCCCAGCGCGGCGCCCGCGCGACGAAGCCGAGGTCGCGCTGCCAGTCGAGCCGGTCCACCTTGTAGACCACGCCGTCGATGTCGTAGCCGAGCGCCGGGCGACGCCGTTGCATGTTCGCGTAGTACTCGAGGCAGCCCTCGACCGATTTCACCACCGCGTTCTCCGGGCAGGTCCGCAGGCCGAATCCGCGCAGCGCGGCGAGCACCTCCGCCTGGCGCTGCGGAATCTGCCAGCCGTCGCTGGCGCCCACGCCGTAGAGGCAGGCATCGAGCCCGCGGCCGGCGGTGACGCTCGGGTCGAGCTGCCGCAGGCTGCCGGCGGCGGCATTGCGCGGATTCGCGAAGGTCTTCTCGCCCCGCTCCGCGGCGCGACGATTGAGGGCCTCGAACGAGCGGTGCGTCATGTACACCTCGCCACGCACCTCGAGGAGCGGTGGCGGCGCGCCGCGCAGTGCAAGGGGCACGGAGCGGATGGTGCGGACGTTGGCGGTGACATCCTCGCCACGCGTGCCGTCGCCGCGCGTCGCTGCCAGCGCGAGCCGGCCGTGCTCGTAGCGCAGGCTGATCGCGAGCCCGTCGATCTTGGGCTCGGCGCAGTACTCCACGGACTCCACGTCGAGCCGCTCGCGCACCCGGCGGTCGAAGTCGATCACGTCCTGCTCGAGGAAGGCATTGTCGAGCGACAGCATGGGCGCGGCGTGCACGACCGTACCGAACGCGGCCGACGGGGCGCCGGCGACCCGCTGGGTCGGCGACTCCGGATCCGCGAGTTCCGGGTGGGCCGCCTCCATGGCGCGCAGTTCCTGCAGCAGCGCGTCGTAGCGCGCGTCGGAAATCTCCGGATCGTCGAGCACGTAGTAGCGATAGTCGTGGCGGCGGATCAGCTCGCGCAGCTCTGCTGCGCGTGACACGACCTCACGGTCCGCCATCGGGCGCGTTCCGTTCAGCGGCCGGCGGTCGGCGCGCGCGCGCGCTCGAGCGCCACGAGTTCGGCGCGCAGCTGCTCGAGTCGGGCCATGCTGAGGGACGCGCCGCGCTCGTCCTGCAGCAGCCCGCCGAGCCGGCCCGCGAGCGCGCCGGCCGCCTCGACCAACGCGTCGAACGCCTGTGCGGGCGGCAACGGCCCGGGCAGGACCGCGAACAGTACCACGCCGCGATAGCTCGCCCCGTCCATGGTCGCCGGATCGAACGTGCCCGGCTCCTTGAGGCTTGCGAGGCTGAACACCGGCTCGCCGTCGGCGTGCAGCCGGTGGAACACCTGGTATCGACCAAACTCGAGGCGCTCGGCCGCGACGGCCTCCCGCAGTGCCCGTCCTTCGAAGGGCGTTGCCGCGGGCGCTGTGATGCGCAGGGCGACGATCTTCTGCGGCGCGGGTGGGCGAACCGCGGTCGCCGGTGCGGCGGCGGCATCGTCTGCTCTCGTTCGGACCGGGCTCGATGCGGGCGGCGGCGCTTCGATCCTCGGCTCGCGCCGGCCGGGCTGAACCTGGCGTGCGAGCGCCACATCCTCGCGGTCCACCTCGATCACCGGCAGGGCTTCGGACCCGGACGCAGGGGCGGCACGGCCCGCTTCGGTCGACCCGCCGTCCGGCTCCAGGCCCGGCTCACGGCGGGGCATCGCCGCCGCGGCGACGCGCCCCTGCAGCGGCGCCTCCGGGCGCACGACGCGCTCGTGCCCCGGCGCCGCGGAACGCTGCCGCGACCGCAGGCCCCACAGGTACACGCCGGCGATCAGCACGACGCCGGCGACGAGCAGGATCCAGCGCAGGTCGTCGCTCATGCTGACTCAGACGGCCGCGAGCCGCATGGCCTCGTCCACGTCCACCGCGACGAGGCGCGACACGCCGGGCTCGTTCATGGTGACGCCCAGCAATTGCCGGGCGAGCTCCATGGTGGACTTGTTGTGCGTGACGAAGATGAACTGCACCCGCTCCGACATCTCGCGGACGATGTCGCAGAAGCGACCGACGTTGTTCTCGTCGAGCGGGGCGTCCACCTCGTCCAGCAGGCAGAACGGCGCGGGGTTCAGCTCGAAGATCGAGAACACGAGCGCAACCGCCGTGAGCGCCTTCTCGCCGCCGGACAGCTGGCTGATCGAGCTGTTCCGCTTGCCGGGCGGCCGGGCCATGATGGCCACGCCCGACTCAAGCACGTCCTCGCCGACCAGCTCGAGGTAGGCGTGCCCGCCGCCGAACAGTCGCGGGAACTTGTCCTTGAGGCCGGTATTGACACGGTCGAACGTATCCTGGAACCGGCTGCGCGTCTCCCGGTCGATCCTCCGGATCGCGTCCTCGAGGGTCGCGAGCGCGTCGTTGAGGTCGGTGAACTGCCGGTCGAGGTACTCCTTGCGCTCGGACTGCTCGCGGAACTCGTCGATGGCCGCGAGGTTCACCTGGCCGAGGCGCTCGATCTTCTCGGAGACTTCCGCGAGGCGCTGTTCCCACGTGACCACGTCGGCCGCCGGATCGAGCCCGGTCGCGACCTCGGCGAGCTCGAGCCGGGTGGTCGCGAACTGCTCGAGCAGCGACTCGCGCCGCAGGCGCAGCTCCTGCACCGAGAACTTGACGTTCTCGAGGAGGTCGCGCGCGTCCTGCACGGCCGCCTGCGCGCTCGCCCGCCGCTCGTCGAGCTCGCGCAGGCCGGCGTCGAGAGCCTCGAGCGCACGCCGCGCCTCGGTGAGTTCGCCCTCGATTGCAAGCCGCTGCTCGAGGGCCGCCTCCAGCCCGGCCTTGAGCCCGGACTCGGCCGACTCGCCTGCTGCGAGCTGCGCGTCGAGGTCCACGCGCCGGGATTCGAACTGCGCGATCTGCCCATCGAGGCGCTCGATGCTGCCGAGCAGCGAGGCGTGACCGGTCCGGTGGGACTCCACCCGGATGGCCACCTCGCGAGCCGAATTGCGATCCTGCTCGGCGCGCTGCCGCGCCTCGGCCAGCGACTGGCGCAGGCCGTCGCGCTCCGCTTCGAGCGCGCGACGACGCTCCTCGAGGTCGGCCATGGCGTCCACGGCCTCCTCCAGCCGCGCGCGGGCCGACCGGTTGCCCGCACCCGCGACCTCGAGCGCCTCGGCCAGCTCGGCGAGCTCGGTGGCCAGCTGCTGCATGCGCGCGCTGCGCTGGTCGGCCCGTGCACGTAACGAATCGACCTGCGAGCGGAGGTTCATGTGGGCGGCGCCGTCGCGCGAGAGCTGCGCCTGCTCGTCGGCCAGCCGGTCCTCGAGTTCGCGCACCCGGCCTCGTGCCGCCTCGAGTTCCTCGTCGAGGCCGCGACCGCGCGCCTGCAGCCGCTCGAGGTCCGCGTGCTGGCGGCGCAGTTCCTTCTCGCGCTCGATCACGCCCTCGTGCGCGTCGCGGTCGCGGCTCACGCGCAGCCAGTCCGGGCCGATCCAGATGCCCTCGCGCGTCACGACCGACTGCCCGGCCCGCAGCCGCGGCCGGACGTTCAGGGCCTCGGCCAGCGAGTCGGTGGCGATGATGCCCTCGAACAGGGCGTCCAGGCCGGCCGGTCCCTGCACGCGCGCGCGCAGGCCGTCACCGACCGGTCCACTGCCCGCGGGGCCCTGCGCGCCGGCGAAAAAGGTCACCGTGCCGCTCGTCAGGCTGTGGAGGGTTCCGGCGACGTCGTCGATTGACTCCACGCACACGGCTTCGAGATAGGAGCCGAGCACGGTCTCAACCGCCCGCTCCCAGCCGGCATCCACGGTGAGCTGGCGGGCGAGCCGCGGGCTCGACTCCAGTCCGCAGGACTTCAGCCAGTCCACGACCTTGCCCTGGCCCTGGCCGAGCGCCGCGCGCTGCAGTGCCTCCAGCGACACGATCCGACCCTCCGCATCCTGGGTTTCGCGCCGCGCGACACGCGAGGCCTCGGCGAGCTCACGCTCGCGGCTTCGCTCTTCCTGCAGCGAGCCCGTGCCGAGGGCCATGCCCTGGCGCGCCGCCTCGAGGCGCGTCCGCATCTCTTCGTCGGAACGCTCCAGCTCGGCCAGCGTCGCGGCCACGTCTGCGCCGGCGAGCGCCGCCTGTTCCTGCGACGCACGATCACGCTGCGCGAGCAGGCGCCGCAACTGGTTTTCGAGCTCCTCGAGGCGCGCACGCTCCGCCTCGCCCGCGGACGACGCGGAACGCAGCGCGTGATTGAACTGCTCCCAGCGCTCCTGCCAGTCGTGCATGGCCGCCTCGGCCGCGGCCAGCCCTGCAGCCGCGGCCTGCTCCGCCGAGCGCGCGGCCTCAAGGCCCGGCTCGAGGTCGGCGAGAGTGGCCGCGAACTCGGCCGCCTGCGCGGCGTCGCGCCGACGGTGCGCCCCCGCCTCCTGCAAGCCGAGCGCGAGCTGCTCGAGTTCCTGTCGCTGGCGGGCGCGCATCTGGCGTGCGTGCTCAAGCGCCTGTTCACTGCGCGAAATCTCCGCACCGACCTGGTAGTAGCGGCCCTGGACCTCGGCCACCACGGCCGCGCGCTCGTCGTGGGACTGCCGGGCCCGCTCGATCGCCGCCTCGAGGGAGCGCTGCTCGGCCAGCGCCGCGTGCAGGGCGAGGTCGCGCTCGCCGAGGATCGCCTGCCGGGCGCCGGATTCGGTCTCGACCTCGCGCAGCCGCAGCGCGAGCAGCTCGGCGTGCGTCTGCCGCTCCTCCTGCTTCAAGGCCTGGTAGCGCCGCGCCGTGGCGGCCTGGCGCTGCAGGTGGCGCAGCTGCTTTTCGACCTCGTCGCGCAGGTCGGAGAGGCGCGCGAGATTCTCGCGGGTGTGGGAAATGCGGGTCTCCGTTTCGCGACGACGCTCCTTGTAGCGGGAGATGCCGGCGGCCTCCTCGAGGAACGCACGCATCTCGTCGGCACGCGCCTCGATGACGCGCGAGATCATGTTCTGCTCGATGATCGCGTAGCTGCGCGAACCGAGTCCCGTACCGAGGAAGAGCTGCGTGATGTCCTTGCGCCGGCAGCGGACGCCGTTGAGGAAGTAGCTGGACGTGCCGTCCCGCGACACCACCCGCTTCAGCGACACCTCGGCGAAGCTCGCGTACTCGCCCCCGAGCTTGCCGTCGGAGTTGTCGAACACCAGCTCCACAGAGGCCTGGCCGACCGGCTTGCGGGAGCCTGAGCCGTTGAAGATCACGTCGGCCATGGAGTCGCCGCGCAGGTGCTTGGCGGAGATCTCACCCATCACCCATCGGACGGCGTCGATGATGTTCGACTTCCCGCAGCCGTTCGGACCGACGACGCCGACCAAGCTGCTCGGGAAACTGACCGTGGTCGGATCCACGAACGACTTGAAGCCAGCCAGCTTGATCTTGCTCAGGCGCATCGGTCACCAGTGCGTGGGGACGGGAGGGGCGGAGCGCGAAGTTTAGAAGAAACCGCGCCTCGGGACAGCAGCGTCTTGGACCGGAAAAGTCGCCGCGGGACGGGCTTTCCCGGCGCGCGCCGCCAACGGTGGACCCGCGGCGCTCGGTCTGTATAATCCCGCGTCCTTCGAGCCGTCCCTGGAGTGCCGAGAATGCCCGTGAAGAAACCGTCTGCGAAGGCGACCAAGGCCAAGAAGACTGTTTCTGCCAAGGCCCCGACCAAGGCGGCCGGCAAGGCCAAATCCCCGACCAAGGCGCCCGCCAAGTCGGTCGGCAAGGCGGTTGCGGCCCGACCCGCGCACAAGACGGCGCCTGCCCACCCGAAGCCGGCCACGGTCACCAGGCGAGCCGCCCCGCTCGTGGAGGAAGGCGTGGAGTCCGAATCGCGCACGGAAGCGGGCGGCAGCCTGCTGTCCGGGCCGCGCAACGTCCAGCCGTACGTCTCGCGCAAGGGCGAGGAGTACATGAGCAAGGAGCAACTCGAGCACTTCCGCACGATCCTGTCGAGCTGGAAGCAGGACCTCATGCAGGAAGTGGACCGCACGATGCTGCACATGAAGGACGAGGCCGCCAACTTCCCGGACCCGAACGACCGGGCCACCCAGGAATCGGAGTTCAGCCTCGAGCTGCGAACGCGCGACCGCGAGCGCAAGCTGATCCGCAAGATCGACGAGGCCCTGAAGCGCCTCGAGGACGGCAGCTATGGCTACTGCCTCGAGACCGGCGAGCCGATCGGGATCAAGCGACTCGAGGCGCGACCTGTCGCGACCTTGAGCGTCGAGGCGCAGGAGCGGCGTGAGCGACGCGAAAAGCAATTCGGCGATCGCGACGACTGGTACCGCTGAGTCGTCCGGACGGTACCGGGGACGATTCGCGCCCTCCCCGACCGGCCCCCTCCACTTCGGATCCCTGATCGCGGCGGTCGGCAGCTTCCTCGAGGCGCGGACCCGCGGCGGTGAGTGGCTGGTGCGCATCGAGGACCTCGACCCGCCGCGGACCCGCCCTGGCGCCGCGGACGGCATTCTGCGGACGCTCGAGCGACTCGGGCTGAACTGGGACGACGACGTCCTGCACCAGAGCAATCGCACCGACGCCTACTGCGTGGCGTTCGAGCGACTCCGCGCCGAAGGCTGGCTGCAGACCTGCCGGTGCTCGCGTGCCCAGCTCGCCGCCCTGCCCGCGAATCAGGCGCGAGCGATGGGCGAGGAACTGATTCACCCGAAAAAATGCCTGCCCGGGTCCCATCGTCCCGCCGCTGCACCGGCGTGGCGATTCCGGGCGCCCGATCTCGACGTGGGCTTCGTGGACCGTGTCCAGGGACCACAGTCACAGAACGTCGCGCGAACCGGCGGCGACTTCGTGGTGCGGCGACGGGACGGGCTGTTCGCCTACCAGCTCGCCGTGGTCGTGGACGACGCTGACCAGGGCATCACTGACGTGGTGCGAGGCGCGGACCTCCTCGACAGCACGGCGCGCCAGATCCTGCTGCAGCAGGCGCTGCAGGCTCCGCCGCCGACATACATGCATCTACCACTTGCCGTGGACGCGTCGGGGGTTAAGCTCTCCAAGTCCGGCGACGCGCCCGCGGTGTGGCATCCGGCGCCCTCGGCGCCCGTCGTTGCGGCACTGGAATTTCTGCGGCAGGACCCGCCCGCGGAACTCGGACGGGCCCCGCTCGGGGAAGTCTGGGCGTGGGCGATCGAACATTGGCAGCCGTCGCGGTTTTCCGGCATGCGGAGCGGCGCGGCACCGGCCGAAGCATTGGACAAGGCGACGATGGAGGTCCCGGAATGACCGCGAAGACGAAGACCACGCGCGCCAGGCGCGCTGCCGGTGCGGCGGCGCGCGGAAGCCCGCGCGTGATCCGCAAGTACCCGAACCGCCGCCTGTACGACACGGTGGAGAGCCGCTACGTCACGCTCGCCGACGTGCGTCGGCTCGTGGTGGAGCGCGTGGACTTCGTCGTGCTGGACCGCAAGACCCAGCAGGACATCACTCGCAGCATCCTGTTGCAGGTCATCGCGGAGCAGGAGGGTGCCGGCGAGTCGCTCATGAGCCGCGACTTCCTGTCGCAGGTGATCCGCAGCTACGGCAGCGGACTGCAGGACTTCGTCGGCCGCTACCTCGACGAGAGCCTGCAGCTGTTCACGCGCGAGCAGCGCGAGATTCGCGACCGATTCAAGAGCGTCGTGGGGGTCGATCCGGTCGAGACCGTGACCGCGCTGGCGCAGAAGAACTACCAGCGCTGGAAGGCGGTGCAGGAAGAGGTGTTCAGCCGCCTGCCGCGTCCGTGGGGCCGGGACGAAAAAGACTGATCGAGAGGCTCCTCTCCCGCTGAGGCGGGAGAGGAGCAGAAGCCTCAGCCGTCGACGCTCCGCATCGAGAGGCGCACGCGACCCTGGCGGTCCACCTCGAGCACCTTGACCCGCACAACGTCGCCTTCCTTGAGCTTGTCGCTGACTCGCTCCACGCGCTCGTCGGAGATCTGCGAGATGTGCACGAGGCCGTCCTTGCCCGGCAGGATCTGCACGAAGGCGCCGAAATCCATCAGGCGGACCACGCGACCCTCGTAGATCGAGCCGACCTCGACCTCGGACGTGATCAGCTCAATGCGGCGCTGCGCCTCGCGGCCCGCCGCGCCGTTGACCGATGCGATCTTGACCGTGCCGTCGTTCTCGATGTCGATCGACGTGCCGGTCTCCTCCGTGATCGCGCGGATCACCGCGCCGCCCTTGCCGATGACCTCGCGGATCTTCTCCGGGTCGATCTTGATCGTGATGATGGTGGGCGCCCACTCCGACATCTTGGGACGCGGGGCCGAGATCACCTTGGCCATCTCGCCGAGGATATGCAAGCGCGCGTTGTGAGCGTGCTCGAGCGCGACCTGCATGATCTCGCGGGTGATGCCCTCGATCTTGATGTCCATCTGCAGCGCCGTGACGCCGTCGGAAGTGCCGGCCACCTTGAAGTCCATGTCGCCGAGGTGGTCCTCGTCGCCGAGGATGTCGGTGAGCACCTGGAATTTGCCGCCCTGGAGCACGAGGCCCATGGCCACACCGGCCACCGGCGCCTTGATCGGCACGCCCGCATCCATCAGCGCGAGGCTGGTGCCGCACACGGAGGCCATGGAGCTCGAGCCGTTCGACTCGAGCACCTCGGACACCACGCGCAGGACGTACGGGAACTCCGTCATGTCCGGCATCACGGCATTGACGCCGCGGCGCGCGAGGTTGCCGTGGCCGATTTCACGGCGCTTCGGCGAGCCCATCATGCCCGTCTCGCCCACGCAGAATGGCGGGAAGTTGTAGTGCATCATGAACGGCTCTTTGCGCTCGCCCGCGAGCGCATCGATGATCTGCGCGTCGCGGCCGGTGCCGAGCGTGGTCGTAACCAGTGCCTGCGTCTCGCCGCGCGTGAACACCGCCGAGCCGTGGGTGCGGGGCAGCACGCCCGTCTGCACCGTGATCGGGCGCACAGTGTGCATGTCGCGGCCGTCGATGCGGCGCTCACCGGCGATGATGCGACGGCGCACGATGGCGTACTCGAGGCGACCGATCTCGTCGGCGACCTTGCGCGCGTCGAATTGCGGCGTCTCACCCGAGGCCAGCGCGGCCACGGCCGCCTTCTTGATCTCGCCGACCTTCGCGTAGCGGGCCTGCTTCTCGGTGATGGTGTAGGCCTCGCCGAGCGCCACCTCGGCCTGCGCCGCGACCGCAGCCACGAGGGCGGCGTCCTCGGCGGGAGCCGACCAGTCCCAGGCCGGCTTGCCCGCCTCGGCGGCGAGTTCGCGGATCGCGTTGATGGCGACCTGCATCTGCTCGTGGCCGAACACGACGGCGCCGAGCATGACGGCCTCGGGCAGCATCTTCGCCTCGGACTCGACCATCAGCACCGCGTCGGCCGTGCCGGCCACGACGAGGTCGAGCTGCGAGGTCTTGAGGTCCTCGAGGGTCGGGTTGAGCAGGTACTGCCCGTCGCGGTAGCCCACCTTGGCGGCGGCGATCGGCCCCTTGAACGGCATGCCGGAAAGGCACAGCGCGGCCGAGGCGCCGAGCATCGCGGGAATGTCCGAGTCGATGTTGGGGTCGAGCGACACGACGGTCGGCACGACCTGCACCTCGTTGTAGAAGCCTTCCGGGAACAACGGCCGGATGGGCCGGTCGATGAGGCGCGAGGTCAGCGTCTCCTTCTCCGAGGGGCGCCCTTCGCGCTTGAAGAAGCCGCCCGGGATGCGGCCCGCGGCATACGTCTTCTCGACGTAGTTGACCGTGAGCGGGAAGAACTCCTTGTTGGGGTCGACGTTCTTGCGGCCCACGGCCGTGACGAGGACGACGGTGTCGCCCATGGAGACGAGGACCGCGCCGTCCGCCTGGCGGGCGAGGCGCCCGGTCTCGAGCGTGACGGTGTGGGGGCCGAACTGAAAGGTCTTGGTGTGGACGGTCACGATGGTGTCCAGTGCTCGATGAGCTTTGGGGGATGCGGAAACGAATCCGGCCCGCGTAGCGGGCCGGAATTTCGCAGGATCAGCGGCGCAGGCCGAGCCGGCTGACGACTTCCTGGTAGCGCCCGAGGTCGGTTGCCTTGAGGTGGTCGAGGAGCTTGCGCCTCTGCGTCACGAGCTTCAGCAGGCCGCGACGGGAGGAGTGGTCGCCCTTGTGCACGCTGAAGTGCTGGCCGAGGTCGGTGATGCGCGCGGAGAGCAGCGCGATCTGGACCTCGGGCGACCCGGTGTCGTTCGCGCCGCGACGGTAGCCGTCGACGATCTCGGATTTGCGCTCGGTGGACAGTCCCATCGTATGGAAACCTCGATGCCTTTTACCCTTGAATTGAGCCGCGCATTGTAGACTGCAATCCGCGCATCACTCAAGCCGGTGCTGCTGCGGGTCCCGCGGCGCCCGGCACGAACAGCCTCACGACACGGACGGCGGACCCGGGCGCCGGCTCGACGAGACCAAGGAACCGCCCCGTCGGGTCGTAGGCGCGCGCCATCCCGGACGGGGGATCGAGCGCCACCGGGACCCTCCTGCCCTGGCAGAGGTGGAGACTCTGCAGGCCGTCGAGGTCGAGCCGCGGCAGGCCGGCCAGCGCGGTGTCCGTCGGCAGCAGCCACGCCGGACGCTCGGCGTCGCCGGGGAGGCCGGCCGCCCACGACTCGATGGTCTCGAGGGTGACCATGGCGGCCGGGTCAAACGGCTCGACCCACAGCCGGCGCAGGGCACAGAGGTGCCCCTCCGTCCCGAGCGCAGCCGCGATCTCCTCGCCCAGCACGCGGACGTAGGTACCCTTCGAACAGACCACCTCGAACTCGAGCCGGTCGTGCTGCAGTTCAATAAGTTCGAGCCGGTGGAGGGTCACCTCACGAGGCGTCCGCTCGACTTCCTCGCCCCGCCGGGCCAGCTCGTAAAGCGGCCGGCCCTCATGCTTGAGCGCCGAGTACATCGGGGGCCTCTGCAGCTGCTTCCCGACCATCAGCGCGAGGACGGCGGCGACCCGCGGTCGGTCGAGCCCGGGCACCGAAGCCGTGCGCACGATCCGTCCCTCGGCATCGCCGGTATCGGTCGCGGCGCCCAGGTGCAATTGGGCGCGGTACGCCTTGGCGGAGCCCAGCAGCACGCCGCAGGCCTTGGTCGCCTGTCCGAAGCACAACGGCAGCATGCCGCTCGCCATGGGATCGAGCGTACCGGCGTGGCCCGCCTTCGCCGCCCGCAACAGCCGGCGCACGTGCTGCAGCACGGTGGTCGAGCCCGGACCTGCAGGCTTGTCGAGAAGGACGACGCCGTCGAGATCCCGCCAGCGCGGTCGCTCGCCCGCGGGTCGCGTCACTTCGAACCGTCTTCGGGCGTCTCGCCGTCCGCCGGATGCCGAGCGGCGTCCTCCCGGACGGCGCGCGTGATGATCTCGTCGAGCCGCTGGCTCTGCTCAAGCTCGGCGTCGGGCTGGAAGTGAATGTAAGGGGCAATCCGCAGGCGGAGCGCGCGGCCGAGTGGGCCGCGCAGGTAGCCAGCCGCCTCGTCCAGGATCTCCTGCTGCAGCGGATCGTGGGCATTCCCCGTGAGCAGCTGGAAGCGCACCCAGGCATGCGACAGGTCCGGCGACATCCTGACGTGCGTGATCGTCACCGGCTTGAGACGCGGGTCGCGCACGTCGCGACGCAGCATGTCGGCCAGGACCCGCTGCACCTGCTCGGCGACGCGGCGCGCACGCGGGATTTCACGCGGCATGGCGGCGAGGTCACGCGGTCCGCGCGACCTCGACCCTCGCAAAGCACTCGATCTGGTCGCCGGCGCGGATGTCGTTGTAGTTGCGCACGCCGATGCCGCACTCGGTACCGGCGCGGACCTCACCCACGTCGTCCTTGAAGCGACGCAGCGAGTCGAGCTCGCCCTGGTGGATCACCACGTTGTCACGCAGGACGCGCACCGGATTGCCTCGCTTGATGCCGCCCTCGACCACGAGGCAGCCCGCGACGGTGCCGAACTTGCTCGAACGGAACACCTCGCGCACCTCCGCCAGGCCGACGATCTGTTCCTTGATCTCCGGCTTGAGCATGCCCGACACGGCCAGCTTCAGGTCGTCGATCGCCTCGTAGATGATGCTGTAGTAGTTGACATCGACGCCGCCGTCCTTGAGCGCCGCGCGGGCGGCGCTGTCGGCGCGGACGTTGAAGCCGATGATGCGCGCCTTCGATGCGGCCGCCAGCGTCACGTCGGATTCGGTGATGCCGCCGACGCCGCTCGCGATGACCTTGACGGCCACCTCGTCGGTGCCAATCTTCGAGAGCGCGTCGCGCAGCGCCTCGGCGCTGCCCTGCACGTCGGCCTTGACGATGATCTGGATGTTGGCGCTCGCCTGCTCGCCCATCTGCGAGAACACGTCCTCGGCCTTCTTCGCGGCGCTCGCGAGGCGCACGTCGCGGTACTTGCCCTGCCGGTAGAGTGCGACCTCGCGCGACTTGCGCTCGCTCTCGACCGCGATCAGGTCGTCGCCGGCATTCGGCGCGTTCGACAGGCCGAGCACCGCGACCGGCGCGGACGGACCCGCCGACTGCACCTGCTTTCCCGCCGCGTCGAACATCGCACGCACGCGACCGAACTCCTGCCCGGCGATGATCGGGTCCCCGGCCTTGAGCGTGCCGCGCTTGACCAGCACCGTGGCCACCGCGCCGCGGCCCTTCTCGATGCTGGACTCCAGCACCACGCCCACCGCGGGTCCGTCGACCGGCGCCTTCAGGTCGAGCACCTCGGCCTGCAGGAGAATCGACTCGAGCAGCCTGTCGATGCCCTCGCCGGTATGGGCCGAGACGTTGACGAACATCACGTCGCCGCCCCACTCCTCCGGGATCACCTCCTGCTTGACGAGGTCGTTGCGCACCCGGTCCGGGTCGGCGCCGTACTTGTCGATCTTGTTAACCGCCACCACGATCGCCACGCCGGCGGCCCGGGCGTGCTGGATCGCCTCGACCGTCTGCGGCATCACGCCGTCATCGGCGGCGACCACCAGCACGACGATGTCAGTGACGTGGGCGCCGCGGGCGCGCATCGCCGTGAACGCGGCGTGGCCGGGCGTGTCGATGAAGGTGATCAGGCCTTTCGGCGTCTCGACCTGGTAGGCGCCGATGTGCTGCGTAATGCCGCCCGCCTCGCCGGCGGCGACCTTGGCGCGGCGGATGTAGTCGAGCAGCGACGTCTTGCCGTGGTCGACGTGGCCCATGATGGTGACCACCGGCGGCCGCGGCAGTGCCTCGACCTCGCCTTCCTGCGCCTTGATCTGGTCCTCGAACTCGTCTTCCTTGAGGCGCACGGGCGTGTGCCCGAATTCCTCGACGACGAGCTGGGCGGTGTCCTGGTCGATGGGCTGGTTGATGGTAGCCATCACGCCCATCTTCATCATGGTCTTGATGACCTCGTTCGCCTTGACGGCCATGCGGTTGGCGAGCTCGCCGACCGTGATGGTCTCGGGTAGCTGCACGTCGCGCTTGACCGGCGCCGTGGGCTGGGCGAACTCGCCGCCGCGTGCGTCCACGCTGACGTGCACCTGGCGCCTGAACCGGTTCGCCGACTGCTTCTTCTTGAAGCGGGCGCCTGCGCCGGCCCCGACATGCAGTTCCTGGCGACCGTACTTGGTGGTGCCCTTGCGCTCGTCGACGGGCTCCGCCGCGCGCGGCTTGGGAGCGACCGGGGCGGCCGGCTGGGCGGGCTCCGCGGCACGGCGCTCGGCCTCGATGCGCTCGCGCTCGGCGTGCTCGCGCTGCCGCAGCTCGGCCTGCCGCCGCGCTTCCTCGTCGGCACGTGCCTGCGCCTCATCGTCCACCCGGCGGCGTGCCTCGGCCTCGAGTCGCTCGCGCTCGCGCCGTTCAGCGTCACGCTGCTCGGATTCACGGCGCTCGGCCTCGAAGCGCTGGGCCTCCTCGGCCTGGCGCACGCGATCGACTTCCTCCTGGCGCTGGCGCTGCTCTTCCTCGAGCACGGTGCGATTGAGGTAAGTCTTCTTGGCGCGGACTTCGACGTTCACCGTGCGGGCCCGGCCCAGCGACGAGGCGACCTTGATCTCCTGCTGCGCCTTGCGCTTGAGCGTGATCTTGCGCGGGGCGGCAGCGTCCTCCTCCCGACCGTGCGCGCGGCGCAGGTGCGTGAGGAGTTCCATCTTGGCCTCGTCGCTGATGATGTCGTCCGCTCCCGCGACCTTGATACCGGCCTCGTCGAGCTGTGTGAGCAGCCGATCGACCGGTACCTTGAGTACCTCCGCGAACTGGGTGACCGTCACTTCCGCCATGGGGGACCTCCGCTCAGGCCTGCTGAGCCTGCTCGAACCAGTGCTTGCGCGCGGCGAGGATCAGTTCCCCGGCGCGCTCGGGATCGAGGTTGGGAATGTCCGCCAGGTCGTCCACCGCCTGGTCGGCAAGGTCCTCGCGAGTGATGATGCCGTGGCGGGCGAGCTCGCCCGCGATCTCGTCGCTCATACCCTCGACCTCGAGCAGGTCGGCCGCCGGGGCCGCACCCTCGATCGTTTCCTCGCTCGCGATCGCCTGCGTGAGTAGCACGTCGCGGGCCCGGTTGCGCAGTTCCTGGACGATGGCCTCGTCGAATTCATCGATCGCGGCGATCTCCGACTGCGGCACGTAGGCGATCTCCTCGATGCTCGAGAACCCTTCGCCGACCAGGATGGCCGCCACGTCCTCGTCCACGTCGAGCTGCTTCATGAACAGTTCGCGCAGCGTCTTCTGCTCGGTCTCGCTCTTCTCCTCGGCCGCCTGCTCGCTCATGATGTTGAGCCGCCAGCCGGTCAGCTCGCTCGCGAGCCGGATGTTCTGCCCGCCGCGGCCGATCGCCTGCGAGAGCTTCTCCTCCGCGACTGCGATGTCCATGCTGTGCGCGTCCTCGTCCATGACGATCGAGCTCACCTCGGCGGGCGCCATGGCGTTGATCACGAACTGCGCCGGATTCTCGTCGAACGGGATGATGTCCACGCGCTCGCCGGCGATCTCGTTCGACACGGCCTGCACGCGCGAACCGCGCATGCCGACGCACGCTCCCACCGGGTCGATGCGCGGGTCGTTGCTGCGCACGGCGATCTTGGCGCGGGCACCCGGGTCGCGGGCGGCGCCGAGGATGTTGATCAGGCCCTGGCCGACCTCCGGCACCTCGAGCTTGAACAGCTCGATGAGGAACTCGGGGGCGGTGCGACTCAGGAACAGCTGCGGGCCGCGCGGCTCGGGGCGCACGTCCTTCAGGAAGGCCTTGATGCGATCCTGGGTGCGTACCGGCTCGCGCGGGATCATCTGGTCGCGCGAAATGAAGCCCTCGGCCGTGCCGCCGAGGTCCACGAAGATGCCGTTGCGATCGACGCGCTTGACGATGCCGGAGACGAGTTGGCCGATGCGGCCCTTGTACTGGTCCACGACCTGCGCGCGCTCGGCCTCACGCACCTTCTGGACGATGACCTGCTTGGCGGTCTGTGCCGCGATCCGGCCGAATGCCACCGACTCGAGCGGCGTCTCGACGTAGCCGCCCGGCTCGGCCGAGGGCTCCATGTCGAGCGCGTCCTCGAGGCGCAGTTCCCGGTCGGGGAACTCGAGCTCGGTCGAGTCGTCGGCGAACACCTTCCAGCGGCGGAACGTGTCGTACTCGCCCGTCTTGCGGTTGATCGCGACGCGCACGTCGATTTCCTCGCCGTACTTCTTGCGGGTGGCGGACGCGAGCGCCGCCTCGAGCGCCTCGAAGATGATTTCCTTGTCTACGCCCTTCTCGTTGGAGACCGCGTCGACGACCATCAGGATTTCTTTGTTCATCTGCCGTCCTCCCGACTTGCGGGGCTCAATCGTCCGGCGCCAGGTGCGCCCTGCGAATTCCACCGATCGGCAGCGCGACGCGCTGACCGTCCACCTCGACCTCGATCGTCTCCGCGCCGGCCGCGGCCAGCGGGCCCTTGAAGCGCCGCCTGCCCTCGAGCGGTTGCGTCAGCTCCACGAACACCGTCTCGCCGACGTACTGCGCAAAGTGCGCCGCCGTCCGCAGCGGCCGGTCGATGCCGGGCGACGACACCTCGAGGGTGTACTGCCCGGGCAGCGGGTCGTCGGCATCGAGCCGCTCGCCCACCGCCCGGCTCACGCGCTCGCAGTCGTCGACCGTGATGCCGGCGGGCGCATCGATGTACAACCGCAGCACCGCGCTGCCGCGGCCTGATGTGTACTCCAGCTCCCACAGGCCGTAGCCAAGGTCCTCGACCACCGGCTGCAGCAGCGCGACCAGAGTGTCCCTGTGCATCGACCTGTCCCTGCGAAGCGCGGGAAAATAAAAAATGGGCCGGCGGCCCATTCGTTGATTCGTGGAAGACGGCCCCACCGGGTGGCCCCCACAAACGAAAAATCCCCACTCGGGGGATTTCTCTGGCGAATCTCCCGCCGCACCGACCAAGCCCAAACGTCGAGCCTGCCCGACCGGCCAGAAGCCCCGAGAATCAACGCTTTACCGGCGACCCTCGACCCTCTGCGGCGCGGATTCTATCGTACGGGGCGGCATCCGGCTAGTGCATGCCTAGGCCAGGGTGAGGCCTCCGGTCGCTTCGAGCCAGGAGGCGATGCGATCCGCGGCGCCCGGCACGTCGTCGCCAGACACGTCGACCTCGAACGAGGGCAGCAGCGACCGGCTCACCTCGAAGCGCATCTCCTCCTGTTCTGCAATGAACGGTTCGAGGTCGTCGTACTGGCCGGGGTTGCCCGAGACCTTGAGGCGCTCCTGCCGGGCCTGCGCAAACGACTCCGGGCTGCGAGTGCAGAAAATCAGCCGGAAACCGAGCGGCAGAAGACGCTCCTCCAGCCAGCGGAAATCGTACTCGCGGCCGTGCACCCGCCGCTGGTACACGACCGTCGAGACGTGGAACCGGTCCACGATCCAGGAGTAGTAGCGCTGCAGCTCGAAGAGCCGCACCCACGTGGCGTAGGTCTCCATCGCGAGCGCCTCCTCCTGCGGCTCGAAGTTGATCAGTCCCCGGCCCCAGGGAACGTTGGTGAAAGCGCACCACTCCGCTGAGATCACCGGCGAGTGATAGCGGTAGCGGCGCGGCCCCACGACCCGCGGGTGCTCGTTGAGCGCGAAGGCGATGTCCGTCTTGTGGGTGAGGCGCGTCCCTTCGAGGATGAGCTTCGGGCAGAGCTTCATCGCCGGTCCAGCACGCGGACGATGCTGTCGGCCACCCGGTCCACGTTGGCGTCACTCACGCCCGCGACGTTGATGCGGCCGTCCGGCGGCATGTAGACGTGCTCGACCTCGCACAGCGCGGCGATGGCGGACGGCGCGAGGCCGAGCAGGGAGAACATGCCCCGCTGACGGGGCAGCCATGAGAAGTCGCGGTCGGGACGGCGTGCCTTCAGCCGGCTGGCCAGCAGTGATCGCAGCGACTTCACGCGCGCGACCATCGCAGCGAGTTCCTCCTGCCACGACCGGCGCAGCGTTGCGTCGCCGAGTACGCGCGCCGCAATGGCGGCACCGTGGTCGGGCGGCATCGAGTACAGGCGCCGCCCGGTGCGCGCCTGGTGGGTGGCGAGAGCGCGCGCGGTCGCGGCGCTTTCGGCCACCACCGCCAGCGCGCCGACTCGCTCGCGGTACAGGCCGAAATTCTTCGAGCAGGAGATGGCGAGCAGCAGCGTCGGCAGTCGCGACGCAAGCAGGCGCAGGCCGGCCGCGTCCGTCTCGAGATCGTCTCCGAAACCCTGATAGGCGAGATCGACGAACGGCACCAGGCCGCGTCGCTCGAGCAGGTCGGCCACGGCCGACCACTGCCCCGGATCAAGATCGACGCCCGTCGGGTTGTGGCAGCAGGCGTGCAGCAGCACCACGTCGCCGGCCGGAACCTCCTCGAGGCGGGCCAGCATCCGGTCGAAGGCCACGCCACGTGTCGCCGGGTCATAGTACGGATAGCGCCGCAGGGCAATGCCGGAATTGCCGAGCAGCGGCTCGTGGTTCGCCCAGGTCGGTTCGCTCACATGCACGACGGCACCGGGCGCCGCAGCGTGCAGCAACTCGGCCCCCATGCGCAACGCACCGCAACCGCCGACGGTCTGGATGGTCGCGGTGCGCTCCTTCAACCCTTCTGCGAGCGCGCCGAGCGCCAGTGCCACGATGCGGTCGTTGAACTCGAGGTTGCCGGCCGGGCCCACGTAGGTCTTGGTCGTCTGCGTGTCGAGCAGCTCGCGCTCCGCCTTGCGCACCGCTGCGGGCACCGGCGTGATGCCGCCCTCGTCCCGGTAAACGCCCACGCCCAGGTCCACCTTGCCCGGGTCGGGGTCGCGCCGGAAGGCGGCGGTGACGCCGAGGATCGGGTCGGGCGGCAGCGCTTCGAGATTGCCGAACATTTCGTCTCGCACCCTCAGCGCCGCGCGGGCGTCAGCGTCCCGGCACGACTCGCTGGTCGATCGCCCCGAAGATGCTGCGGCCGTCCCGGTCGAACATCTCGATGCGCACACGGTCCCCGAAGCGCAGGAACGGCGTGGTCGCACGCCCGTGCTCGAGTTGCTCCAGCATGCGCCGCTCCGCGAGGCACGAGGAGCCGCGGGAGCGATCATAGTTCGAAACCGTGCCCGAACCCACGATCGCGCCCGCGCCGAGACGCCGCGTCGCGGTCACGTGCTCGATCAGCCGAGGGAAGTCGAAAGTCATGTCCACGCCCGCGTCGGGATGCCCGAGCAGCTCGCCGTTGACGTGCGACACCAGCGGCAGCAGGACCTTGCCTCCGTCCCAGGCGTCGCCCAGCTCGTCGGGCGTGACGGCGACGGGCGAAAAGGCCGTGGCTGGCTTCGACTGGTAGAACCCGAAGCCCTTCGCCAGCTCCGCAGGGATGAGGTTGCGCAGCGACCAGTCGTTCACAAGCATCAGCAGCCGGATGTGAGCTCGCGCATCGTCGGCGGAGGTGCGCATGGGCACGTCGTCCGTCACCGCGGCCACCTCGGCCTCGAGGTCGATGCCGTGCTCCTCGCTCGGCAGCGGCACGTCGGCCGTGGGCGCGAGGAAGTCGTCGGAACCGCCCTGGTAGACGAGCGGGTCGGTCCAGAACGTGGCCGGCATCTCGGCGCCTCGCGCCTTGCGCACGAGCTCGACGTGGTTGACGTAGGCCGAACCGTCCACCCAGTGGTGCGCGCGGGGCAGCGGCGCCAGCGCCTGGGTCGCCTGGAACGGAAAGCTGCCGGGAGCTCGGCCCTCGTCGAGGTCGAGCGCTACCTGCTCGAGCCGCGGCTGCACGCGGGACCAGTCGTCGAGCGCCGCCTGCAAGGTGGGCACAACGTGTGGCACCGGCACCGCGCGGGCGAGGTCGCGGCTCACCACCAGCAACTGCCCGTCGCGGCTGCCGTTGCGCAGCGAGGCGAGCTTCACGGCCGGCCCTTCCAGCTGTCCACGTAGCCGGTCCACTCGACGGGCGCGGCGCCCGCGCCGACGTCGAGCGCGTCGCGCGTGTCGATCATGACCGCGTACTCGTCCGTGGCGGGCTTGGACTGCTGGAACATTCGCGTCAGCGCCTTGGGGTGCGGCCCGTGCGTGAAGCCGCCCGGATGGAAGGTCATCATGCCGGGGTGGATGTTGTCGCGACTGAAGAAGTCGCCGGCGTGATAGAAGAGCACCTCGTCGTAGTCGTCGTTGTTGTGGAAGAACGGCACCTTGAGCGCGCCCGGATCGGTCTCGAACGGCCGCGGCGCGAAGGTGCACACCACGAAGCGGTTGGCGAGGAAGGTGGTGTGCGCCGAGGGCGGCAGGTGATAGCGGTGGCTCATCAGCGGTCTGAGTTGGCGTACGTTCAGGCGCACCACCGACAGCTCGCCGTGCCAGCCCACCGCATCGAGCGGGTTGAACGGATAGGTGATCAGCGACAGCGCATTACGGCGTTTCACCTCGACCTGCCATGGCGCGTCGTCGGACTGCTGCGCCAGGAACTCGGCGTCGATCCGCGGCATGTCGAGCACCGCGGGGTCGAAGATCGCGTGGTGTCCCACCAGTCCCCTGTCCGGCAGCTGGTAGCTCGAGTTGGTGGCCTCGATCATGAGCACGTCGAGCGGCGCCGCACTCTCGATGCGCCACATCGTGCCGCGCGGCAGCGCGACGTAGTCGCCCGCCTCGATGAGGAGTCGCCCGAAGTCACAGTACAGCTCGCCCACTCCTGCGTGCACGAACAGGAGCTCGTCGCCGTCCGCGTTGCGCGCCAGTCGCGGCATGCGGCCGGGCAGGCGCCAGTAGCGGATGCGGCAGTGCGCGTTCACCAGCACCTCGTGCGCCGACCAGGGGCTCGCCGCACCCGTCGCCAGCCTGGCGAGGTCGAAGGCCCGCGGCTGCAGCGGCCCGGTGAATTCCGTCCAGCCGGTGGGCGGGTGGCGGTGGTGGAAGAACGCCGCCGGGCCGAAGAAGCCCTCCTTGCTCATCTCGCGCTCATAGGTGCCCTCCGGCAGGTCGCAGTGCGCCTGCCTCGAGGCGGTACCCTCGACCCGGGAAACCGGAATGTAGCGTTTCATCGCCCTGCCCTCAGATGACGCCGCGGCGTTCCTGGTCGAGTTCTATCGACTCGAACAGTGCGCGGAAGTTGCCCTCGCCGAAACCCTCGTTGCCCTTGCGCTGGATGATCTCGAAGAAGATCGGCCCGATCACGTTCTTCGTGAAGATCTGCAGCAGGATCCCGTCCTTGTCGCTGCCGTCGATCAGGATGCGCCGACGCTGCAACTCCTCGAGCGACTCGCGGTGACCCTGCACGCGGGCCGTGACACCCTCGTAGTAGGTGTCCGGCGAGTCCTGGAACTCGATGCCGTTCTGCCGCAGCCGGTCCACCGTGTCGTAGATGTCCCCCGTCGACAGCGCGATGTGCTGGATCCCTTCCCCGTGGTACTCGCGCAGGTATTCCTCGATCTGCGACTTGTCGTCCTGCGATTCGTTGATCGGGATGCGGATCTTGCCGCAGGGGCTGGTCATCGCGCGACTGAAGAGACCGGTCTTCCTGCCCTCGATGTCGAAGTAGCGAATCTCGCGGAAATTGAACAGCCGCTCGTAGAACCCGGCCCACTTGTTCATGTTCCCGCGTTGCACGTTGTGCGTGAGGTGGTCGATTCCGGCGAGGCCGGCGGCTCGGCTCTTCGCGGGCTGCGCGACCGGAACGAAGTCCACGTCGTAGATCGTGCGATCCCCATAGCGATCGACGAGGTAGATGATGCTGCCGCCGATGCCCTCGATCGCCGGGATGTTGAGCTCCATCGGGCCGACCGGGCTCTGCACCGGCGTCGCGCCGAGTTCCATGGCGCGCGCGAACGCGGCCGCGGCGTCCCGGACGCGGAACCCCATCGCGCAGGCCGACGGCCCGTGCTGCTGCGCGAAGCGCTGGCCGAAGCCACCCGGCTCGGCGTTGATGATGAAGTTGATGTCGCCCTGCTGGTGAAGCGTGACGTTCTTGCTGCGATGGCGCGCGACCACCGGGAAGCCCATACGCTCGAACAGCGTGCGCAGCAGCTCGGGGTCGGGCGCGGTGTACTCCACGAACTCGAAGCCGTCGGTACCCATCGGGTTGTCGAACAGGTCGGCCATGGTCGTCCCCTGGCAAATGATTTCAAGTGAAACGGTAGGCGCGCGATGGTACTGCAGGTGCGCCGCAGCATGCCAATCAGGGGAACTCGAGCCGCATGCACCCGCAGGCCCGGTACCGGACCGCGACAGCCTTGAAATCGGCGTTCTGCCGACCGGGGTGGCCGTCTACATTGGATCGGCACACCAATGCGACGTCTGGCGTGCAGGAGTGACCGGGCGTAGCGGTCAGGCTTTCTTGAGGAAGCAGGTCTTGAGCACGACTGTGTTCCGGCCCTGGCCGCACTCGATCGAGTCTTCCTCGTCCTCGATCAGGCGAATGCCCTTGAACACGGTGCCGCGCTTCAGGGTCTCGCCGGAGCCCTTGACCTTGAGGTCCTTGATGACGTGGACGGTGTCGCCGTCCTTGAGCTCGTTGCCGTTGCTGTCCTTCACCGTCACGTCGATACCTCTGCAGAAGCCACGCCTGTTCTTCAGACCCGGTCCGCGCAAACCCGGGCCCGGGTTCACTCTGCGCAGCAGCGGCGCTCAGGGGAGTCCTCGGTTGGTGGGCCGTGATGGGATCGAACCATCGACCAACTGGTTAAAAGCCAGCTGCTCTACCGCTGAGCTAACGGCCCGTGAGGAAGGCCGCGCATGATACCGGATCGGACCAGAGCGATCACCGGTAGGGCGTCGGGTCCGGCACGCCCGCGGCGGTGAAGCCCTCGCGACGCAGGCGACACGAGTCGCAACGGCCGCAGGCGCGCCCGTCCGCGTCGGCCTGGTAGCACGACACGGTGAGCGAGTAGTCGACGCCGAAGTCCACGCCGCGGCGGATGATCTCGGCCTTGCTGAGCGCGACCAGCGGCGCCCGGATCCGCAGTCGCTCCGCCTCCTCGACCCCCGCCCGCGTCGCCAGGTTCGCCATGTGCTCGAAGGCCTCGATGAAGGCCGGGCGGCAGTCGGGGTACCCGGAATAATCGACCGCATTCACCCCGATGTAGATGTCGTGAGCGCCGAGCACCTCGCTCCACGCGAGCGCCATGGCGAGGAAGATCGTGTTCCGCGCCGGTACGTAGGTGACCGGGATGCCGGTCGACGGCGCTTCCGGCACGGCGATCGACGCATCCGTGAGCGCGGAGCCGCCGAAGGCCGCCAGGTCGATGGTCATCACCCGGTGCTGCACCGCGCCGAGCGCAGTAGCGACCCGGCGCGCCGCGGCCAACTCCGCCGCGTGGCGCTGGCCGTAGGCAAAGCTGAGGGCGTGGCAGGCATGGCCCTTTGCGCGCGCGATCGCGAGACAGGTCGCGGAATCGAGACCGCCGGAGACGAGCACGACGGCCGGGGTCGACGACGCGCCTCGGGCTGCGGGTGGAGGCGCGATGCTCATCGGCCCGGCTCGTCGCCCCAAAGGACCTTGTGCAGCTGCACCTGCAGTCGCACGTCCAGTCGGTCGGCGAGGATCCATTCGGCGAGTTCGCGGGGACTTACCTGTCCCCAGCTCGGCGACATCAGCACCGGGCACGGCAACGCGCCCCGGCTGCGAATGACATCACGAGCCCACTCGTAGTCGGCGCGGGAGCAGACCACGACCTTGAGCTGGTCCGCGCCGCTCAGCACGTCGAGGTTCCCGAGGCGGTTGCGCGCCGACTCGCCGGAGTCCGGCGTCTTGAGGTCCACGACGCGACTGACGCGCGGATCGACGGGCGCTACGTCCATCGCCCCGCTCGTCTCGAGCGAGACGCGGTAGCCGCCATCGCAGAGGGCCACGAGCAGATCGAGGCACGCCCGCTGCGCCAGGGGCTCGCCGCCCGTGACGCAGACGTGCCGCACGCCGCTGCCGCGCGCGACCTCGACCAGTTCGTCCACCGTGCGCCACTCGCCACCGTAGAACGCGTACTGCGTGTCGCAGTAGACGCAGCGCAGCGGGCACCCGGTGAGGCGAACGAACAAGGTCGGCCAGCCGACGGCGTCCGCCTCGCCCTGGATCGAAACGAAGGTCTCGGTGACCTTGAGGCGGCTCACCGGCGCTCGACGTCCATCCTCGCGAGGCGCTCCCGGGCGAGCCGGTCGGCGTCGGTGCCAGGGTACCCGGCCACGACCTTCTCGAGTGTCGTGCGCGCATTGCGGAATGCCTTGAGATCGTACTGGCAGAACCCGACCTTCAGCATCGCATCGCCCGCCTTGGCGGAATCGGGGAACCGCTCGAGCACGCCCTGGAACGCCCTCAGCGCCGAGGTGTAGTCCTTCTGGACGTAATGCGCCTCGCCGAGCCAGTAGGTCGCATTGTCGGCACGCGGGCCGTCCGGGTACTTCGCGAGGTAGAGCTCGAATCCGCGCGCCGCGTCGGCGTAGCGACCGGCCTTGAGCGCGGCGAACGCATCCCCGTACACGCTGGTCTCGTCGGCAGCACGCAGTTCGTCCTCGGAGGTCGCTGGGCCGGCCCCGGGTGTCGCCGGCGTCGCGCCGTTCTCCAGCAGCAGCAGGCGGCGGTCGAGATCCGCGTAGAGGTCGCGCTGCTGCTGGCGCAGCGTCTCGAGCTCGTGGCGGGCTTCCTCGATCTTCCCGCGCAGGCTGCGCAGTTCCGCACGCGCAGCCTCGATCTGCTGCTGCATCGGCACGAGGTTCCCGGCCGAGCGCTCGACCGTGGCGAGTCGCGACGCGAGTTCGTCGGCTCGAGCCTCGAGTTCCTTGTTGCTGGCGGTACGCGCCTGTGCCGACGCGCCGGTAACGAGCAGCGCGGCCACCAGGGCCGGGAGCAGCGGTCCGGGAGTCATCGCACGAGGACTCACTGGACGTGCACGAGTTCGACGCGCCGGTTCTGGGCGTTCGCGGCCTCGTCGGTGCCCGCCACTGCGGGGCGCTCCTCGCCGTAGCTGACCGTGGTGACCTGCGCGTCCGCCACGCCCTGCAGCATCAGTGCGCGCCGCACCGCCTGCGCACGCCGCTCGCCGAGGCCGATGTTGTATTCCCGGGAGCCGCGCTCGTCCGTGTGGCCCTCGAGCCGCACGCGGGCGCTGGGGAACTTCACGAGGTAACCCGCGTGCGCCGCGACCACCGGGACGTACTCGGCCCGGATCTCGCTGCTGTCGAAGTCGAAGAACACGAGGCTCTTCTGCTGCAGGTCCGCCAGCGCCTGCTGCTGGGGGGGCAGCGGCTTCACGGTGGCACCGCCCGCCGCGCTGCCGTCGCCGATCCCGCTGGTGGAGGCTGCGTCGGTCGTCGTCGCAGCGGCGGTCTCGTCCGGCTTGACCTGCTTGGGTTTCTGGCAGGCCGCGAGTCCCAGTGCGAGCAACGCGACGGCAAGGACCTGGATCGACTTCATGGCTCTCGGACTCCTTCGGATCGGGTTAATCATCGGCTCGCGCAGCGCGAAAAAGTGCGCGCCTTTTACCACAGCCACCGCCGCCCATCATCAGCGGACGGGAAACGGCGACCAGGCGGGCTCGCGCACGTCGCCCTGGTCGGAACTCAGCCGCTGCTGGAACCGGCCGTCGGACGAGGCGATCGCGAGCGAACCGCGGCCGCGCTCGCGCGTGGCGTAGATCACCATGGCGCCGTTCGGCGCGAAGCTCGGCGACTCGTCCTGGCTCCCGTTCGTCAGCACGCGCAGGTTGCGCGAGGCGAGATCCAGCACCGCGATTCGATAGTCGCCGCGGTCGAGCGTCACCAGTGCGAGTTCCTTGCCGTCGGGCGACAGGCGCGGCCGGGCGTTGTAGCCGTTCGTGAAGGTGACCCGCTCGGCATTGTGCGCGCCGTCGAGCGCCACGCGGTACACCTGCGCGCTGCCGGCGCGGTCCGACGTGAAATAGAGGCTCCGGCCGTCACGCTCCCATTCGGGCTCGGTGTCGATCGCGTCGTCGGTAGTGATGCGCGTCAGGGCCTGGGTCCCGAGATCGAGCGTGTAGAGGTCGAGATTCCCGTCCCGGGACAGCGTGAGCGCCAGTCGCCGGCCGTCCGGCGACCACGCCGGCGCACCGTTGATGCCGGAGCGGGCCGACACTCGGCGTCGCTCGCCCGTCGCGAGTCGCTGCACGTAGATCGCCGAGACCTTGCTCTCGAACGACACGTAGGCGACCTGCTGGCCGTCGGGCGACCAGGCGGGGGACATGATCGGCTCGGTGGACTCGGTGATCATGCGCGGGTTGAAGCCGTCGGCGTCCGCCACCGCCAGCCGGAAGCGCTGGCTGGGCGGGCGGCCATCCACGGTGACGTAGGCGATGCGGGTCGAGAACGCGCCCTGCGTGCCCGTGAGCCGCTCGAATACGAGGTCGGCAATGCGGTGCGCCGTGGCGCGCAGGCCACGCTCCGTCGTCGGCAGCCGCTGCGCGAGCAGCGAGGCGCCGGTGCGCACGTTGAAGAGCTCGAAGCCCACGGCCAACGCGGAACCCTCGGGCTCGACGCGGCCCACGACGATGAAATCGGAGCGCAGCAGCCGCCAGTCCTCGAAACGAATCTCCTCGCCGCGCGTCGGTCGCGCCACGAGGTCGCGGCGCTCGAGCGGCGCGAATCGGCCGCTCATCTGCAGGTCGTTGGCGATCACCGCCGCCACGTCGGTGGCGGCGCCCTCGGCCTGCCCGCCGAACGGCACGACGGCGATCGGCACCGCGTCGCGCACGCCCTGGGTGATGTCGAGCCGCAGCTGCGCCTGGCTCGGCGCGGCCGCGAGCAGCAGCGCGAACGCGAGCAGCGCCAGCGCTGCCGGCGGCCGTCGGGTGCCGGGAAATCTCACCTGCATGTCGTCGCTACTCCGTCGGCTTGAACACGATTTCGAGGCGCCGCTGGAAGGCCCGCGGGTCGCGCGGGGACGGCAAGGGCGAAGCCTTGAACACGGCGTTCGTGATCGACTCCCGCACGGCCTGGTCACCGTTGCAGGTCCCGAGCCGTACGTCAATGACGGTGCCGCCCGGCGCCTGCGTGACGTACAGCGTGCACTCGAGGCCGGCACGTGCCGAGGGCGGACGGATCCAGTTGCGCTCGATCGTCTGCACGAGCAGCCCGCGATACTCGTCCACCACACCCGAGCGCGCGACCGCCGCGGCCTCCTCCTCGGCGGCCAGCAAGCGCGCCAGTTCCGATTCCCGCTCGGCACGGACCGCGGCCTCGCGCTCGGCTTGCGCCTGAGCCTCGGCCTGCCGCCGGGACTCGGCCGCCTCAGCTTTCTTGCGCGCCTCGTCCTCGCTGGCCTTGCGCTTCGCCTCCGCGGCCTCGGTACGCTTGCGTTCGGCCTCCTCTCTCCGCCGCTGCTCCGCGGCGGCCTGTTCGCGCGCCAGTTGCGCCTCGCGCTGTTGCGCTGCCTGTGCCTCGGCCCGGCGTTGCTCGCGCTCCGCCTGGGCCTCACGTTCGGCGGCCGCCGCTTCCTCGGCACGGCGCCCCTGCGGCGGCTCGACCACGGGTTCGGCGGGCACGTCGGGCCGCGGCGGCGCCTCGATGGGCTTCGGGGCCGGCGCAGGCGCAGGCGGCGCCGCCCGGGACTGGGCCGACGGCCGCTCCGGCGGCAACTCCGTCACGAAGCCCTCGATGGCGAGTTCGACCGGCGGCTGCTCCGAGCGCCAGTGCAGCGCCGCACCGGCGAGCAGGGCGAGCAGGGCCACGTGCAATCCCGCGGAGCCCGCAAGGGGCCGCAGGTGCTCCTGGAAGAACCCGGGCATCGCTCAGCGGGTCCCGCTCTTGCGACTCGGGGCCGCGGGCGACTCGGTCGCGAAGCCGACCTTCTGCGCCCCCGCCTGCTGCAGTAGTGCCATGCCTTCCACGACGCGCCCGTACTCGACTGTCCTGTCTGCCTTGACCACCACGGGGCGCTCAGGTTCCCGACGCAGCACGGCGGAGACGAGTTCGAGTACCTGGTCCGGGTCGAGCGCGGCCTGGGGATCGCCGATGTTGAGGTACAGGCCACCCTCGACGTCGATGCTGAGCACCAGCGGCTCGACGTCCGGAGGCAGCGGCTCGGCCGCCGCCTTGGGCAAGTCCACCTTGATGCCCTGGCTCAGCATCGGCGCGGTCACCATGAAGATGATGAGCAGCACCAGCATGACGTCGATGTAGGGAACGACGTTGATCTCCCCCATCAACCGTCGCCCGCGTCCGCGTCCGCGTGTGACCTGTGCCATGGCTCAGCCCTGCGCCCCGGCGTGGCGCTGCAGGATGGTGGAGAACTCCTCCATGAACGCGTCGTAGCGCAGCTCGAGCCGTCCCACCTGGTCGGCGTAGCGGTTGTAGGCGATGACCGCGGGAATCGCCGCGAACAGGCCCATCGCGGTGGCGATGAGGGCCTCGGCAATGCCGGGCGCGACCATCGCGAGCGTCGCCTGCTGCACGTTTCCGAGCCCCTGGAACGCGCTCATGATGCCCCACACCGTGCCGAAGAGGCCCACGTACGGGCTCGTCGAGCCGATGGTCGCGAGCGTCGAGAGGTTCTCCTCGAGGCGGTCGGTCTCGCGCAGCTGGGCGACGCGCATGGCCCGCCGGCTGCCCTCGAGCAGCTCCGCCGCGCCGATCCCCGACTGCCTGCGCAGGCGCGAGAACTCGCGGAAGCCGGCCACGAACACGCCTGCCATGCCCGTAGGCGAACCCGCCTCGAGCGACTTGTAGAGGCCCGAGAGATCGCCGCCGGACCAGAACTGCTCCTCGAACTGGTCAGCGGCCACGCGCTCGGTCTTCAGGAGCTGGCGCTTGCGAAAGATGATCGCCCAGGACACCACCGAGGCGCCGGCCAGCAGGGCCATCACGAACTGGACGATCAGGCTCGCCTGCAGGATGAGGTCGAGTGCGGAATGGTCACCGATCATGAATCATCCTCAGGCGTCGAACAGGCCGAGCGTCCCGCCGGCGCGCTCGACGGCCGGCGGCGTGAGGCCGAAATGGAGGTAGGCATTGCGTGCGGCCACGCGGCCGCGGGCGGTGCGCATGATGTAGCCCTGCTGGATCAGGAACGGCTCGATGACATCCTCGATCGTGCCGCGTTCCTCGCCGAGGGCGGCCGCGAGGCTGTCGACGCCCACCGGGCCGCCGTCGAACTTCTCGATGATGGTGAGCATCAGCCGGCGGTCCATCGGGTCGAAACCCTGCGGGTCCACGTCGAGCAGGTCGAGCGCCGCCTGCGCCACTGCTTCGGTGATGCGGCCGTCGGCCTTCACCTGGGCGAAGTCGCGCACGCGGCGCAGCAGGCGGTTGGCGATGCGCGGCGTGCCGCGCGAACGCTCCGCGATGCGAGTGGCACCCGAGGAGTCCGTCGGCACGCCGAGGATGCCGGCCGAGCGCTCGACGATGCGCTGCAGGTCCTCGCGGCCGTAGAACTCGAGGCGCTGCACGATTCCGAAGCGGTCGCGCAACGGCGAGGTCAGGAGTCCCGCCCGCGTCGTGGCCCCCACCAGCGTAAAGGGTGGCAGGTCGATCTTGATCGACCGGGCGCCCGGGCCCTCGCCGATCATGATGTCGAGCTGGAAGTCCTCCATGGCCGGATAGAGGATCTCCTCGACCACCGGGCTCAGGCGGTGGATCTCGTCCACGAACAGGATCTCGTTGGGCTGCAGGTTCGTGAGCAGCGCGGCGAGGTCGCCCGGCCGCTCGAGCACTGGGCCCGAGGTCTGCTTGAAGCCCGCGCCGAGCTCGTTGGCGATGACGTGAGCGAGCGTGGTCTTGCCGAGGCCGGGCGGGCCGAAGATGAGCACGTGGTCGAGCGCATCGCGGCGCTGGCGGGCCGCGGCGATGAAGATCTCCATCTGCGCCTTGACCGCCGGCTGGCCCACGTAGTCCGCGAGCGACTTCGGGCGCACGGCGCGGTCGTAGGCCTCGTCCTCGCGCTGGGTGCCGGCGGAAATGACGCGGTCCTGCTCGATCATTCAGCCCACCCCCTGCGTCAGGAGCCCGCCGCGCGCAACGCGTGGCGGATGAGTTCCTCGGTGCCGCTCACCGAGGGATCGACCTTCTGCAGCAGACGCGTCACCTCGGGCGGCTTGTAGCCGAGCGCCACGAGTGCGGCAAAGGCCTCGGCCTGCGCGGTGCCTGAAGTGCCGGCGACGCCGGTGCCGGGCACGAAGGGCTCGCCCGGCAGGCCCTTCAGCCGGTCGCGCAGTTCGATGACGAGGCGCTCCGCCGTCTTGCGGCCGATGCCGGGCACGCGGACCAGCGAGGCCGCGTCGTGGGTCTCGACGCAGCGATGGAACTCGTCGACCGTGATGCCCGAGAGAACCGCGAGCGCGATGCGCGGACCGACGCCCGACACTTTGATGAGCTCGCGGAACAGGCTGCGCTCGCGCTCCGTGCCGAAGCCGTACAGCACGTGGGCGTCCTCGCGCACGACGAGGTGGGTGTGCAGCCGCACCTCGGCGCCCACCGACGGCAGGCCGTAGAACGTGGACATCGGCGCCTCGACCTCGTAGCCCACGCCGGCCACGTCGATCACGAGCTGTGGCGGCTGTTTCGCGGCGACGCGCCCGCGCAGGAAGCCGATCACGGTGGCGACCCGGCGGCTGCGCCGAGGCGGACGGCGCGCTGCGCCTCGCGCGAGTACGCGTGGCACAGCGCGATGCCGATCGCGTCCGCGGCGTCCGCGCCCAGTTCCCCCTTCAGCCTCAGCAGCGTCCTGACCATCAACTGCACCTGCTCCTTCTGCGCTCCGCCCGACCCCACGACCGCCAGCTTCACCTCGCGGGGGGCGTACTCGAAGACCTCCGGGTCGTCCGCGAACACCGCGCACAACGCCGCCCCGCGCGCCTGGCCCAGCTTGAGCGCGCTGTCGGCGTTGCGGTGCATGAACACGCGCTCGATGGCAACCTCGCGCGGGCCGTATTCGCGCATCAGCGCCTGCACGCCCTCGTAGATCTGCCGCAGCCTGGGCGGGAACTCGCCGCCGCGTGTGCGGATGCCGCCGCTCGCGACGTAGCGAGCGGCGCCGTCGATCCAGTCGATGACGCCGAAGCCGGTCACCTGCGAGCCCGGGTCGAGGCCCAGGATGCGGACCCGCTCGCCCCCCGCACCGGTGCCAGCCGTCGTGGGCCGCGGCGCGAGCGCCCAGCGCCGGCCACTTCGATTGAGCCTCGCCACGCACTCACCCACGGGGTCTTAGGAAACGTCGCGCTATCATACCCGACACCGTGAAACACGCCGAGTTGGACATCGGCCGGCAATCGCCCCGGGCCCAGCAGGCCGCGCAGTTCCTGCGCGACGCCGCGCCGCCCGAGTCCGTCGACCGTGGGCTCGAGCTCGCAGGCGTGCTGTCCCAGCTGCAGGCGGACGATGACCTGCTGCTCGCGGGCCTGCTGGTCCCCTGCATCGCGTCCCTGGATGCGCAGGAGGCCCGCGTTGACGCGGTGTTCGGCGACCCGACCGTCCGGCTCGTGCGCGAACTCGAGCGGGTGGCCGACAGCGGCATCCCGGCCGGATGGAACCCGGGCGCGCATCTCAAGCCCGCGCAGGCCGAGGGCCTGCGCAAGCTGCTGCTGTCGCTCGCCTCCGACGTGCGGCTGGTGCTGCTGCGACTCGCGCTTCAACTCGTGCGCCTGCGCCACCTGAAGGACGCGCCCGACGCCGAGCGGCAACGCGCCGCGCTCGAGACGCGCGAGATCTACGCGCCGCTCGCGAACCGCCTCGGCATCTGGCACGTAAAGTGGGAGCTCGAGGACCTCGCTTTCCGCTACAGCCAGCCCGAGGACTACAAGCGCATCGCCGGCTGGCTGCGCTCGAAGCGCGACGAGCGCGAGCGCTACATCGAGCAGGTACGCGGCGAGCTCGCGCAGGAGCTCGCCGCGGTGGGCGTGGCGGCCGAGATCAGCGGACGCCCGAAGCACATCTACAGCATCTGGCGAAAGATGCAGCGCAAGGGCCTCGCCTTCGAGCAGGTCATGGACGTGCTCGCGGTGCGCGTGCAGGTCGAGACGGTCGGCGAATGCTACGCCGCGCTCGGCGTCGTGCACGGCCTGTGGCCCTACATTCCCGGCGAGTTCGACGATTACATCGCCACGCCCAAGGAGAACAACTACCGCTCGCTGCACACGGCGGTGGTGGGCCCGGGACGCCTGCCGCTCGAGGTGCAGATCCGCACGCGCGAGATGCACGAGCACGCCGAGCTCGGCGTGGCGGCGCACTGGCAGTACAAGGAGGGACGCAAGGCCGAGGCAAGCTTCCAGCAGAAGATCAACTGGCTGCGCCAGCTGCTCGAGCCGACGGCCCGTGCCGGCATGGAGCCCGACCTGCTCGACGGCCTGCAGGCGGAGGTCTTCGAGGACCGCGTCTACGCACTGAGTCCGCGCGGCGAGGTGGTGGACCTGCCCCGCGGCGCCACGCCGCTCGACTTCGCCTACAACGTTCACACGAGCCTCGGGCACCGCTGCCGCGGGGCGCGCGTCAACGGCCGCATGGTGCCGCTCGACCACAAGCTCGCGAACGGCGACTCGGTCGAGATCATCACCGCGAAGCAGCCGAACCCGAGTAGAGACTGGCTGGTGCCGAGCCTCGGCTACCTCGCCTCGGCCCGCAACCGCGCCAAGGTGCGGAGCTTCTTCCGCAAGCTCGACGAGGGCCAGAACCGCGACCAGGGACGCCAGATGCTGGAGCGCGAGCTCGACCGGCTCGGGGTGCGCGCGCCGCCGCTGCCGGAGATACTCGCCGAGCTCGGGCTGCCCACCCTCGACGCGCTCTACCTCGGGCTCGGCGAAGGCGAGCTGACGCTCGCACAGGTGGCGGGCGCGGTGCACCGGCGCCTGCACGAGCGCGAGCCGCCCAAGCCGCGCGGGCTCAAGCCCGCGGACACCGGCCGCGCCAGCGGCATGGTGATCGACGGCGTCGGCGACCTGATGAGCTCGTTCGCCCGCTGCTGTCGCCCGGTGCCACCGGAGTCCATCGCGGGCTACATCACGCTCGGGCGCGGCGTCAGCATCCACCGCGCAGACTGCTCCAACCTGCTGCGGCTCCGCGACGCGCAGCCGCAGCGCGTGCTGGCAGTCGACTGGGGGCGACCATCGCCCGAGCGCACGTTCCCGGTCGCGGTCGTCATCCACGCCTTCGACCGCAAGGGCCTCGCGCGCGACGTGTCCGCGATCCTCGCCGACGAGCACATCAACATCACGGCCATGAACATGACCACCAATGCCGCCGAGAATACGGCGCAGGTCGATCTCACCGTGACGGTGCACGGTCTCGACGAGCTGAGCCGGCTGCTCAGCCGCTTCGCGGGGCTGCCGAACGTGATCAGCGCCCGGCGGCGCCACTGAGGGAGAATCGCCGCATGCAACGCTGGCTGAGGCTCGGGATCGTGCTGCTCGCGGGGCTCGTCGCGGTGCAGTGGTGGGCGGACCGCAGTCGCGACGAGGCCTCCTCCGAACCGACCGCCGCGCGAGAAACCTCCGGGGCGAGGGAGCCCGCCGCGCGCTGGCCCGCGTTCCTGCCGCGCGAGGCCGTCGCGACGCTCGAGGCCATAGAGCGCGGCGGCCCCTTCCCCTACGAGCGTGACGGCACCGTGTTCCAGAATCGCGAGCGCCTGCTGCCCGAACAACCGCGTGGCTACTACCGCGAGTACACGGTGATCACCCCCGGCTCGCGCGACCGCGGTGCGCGACGCATCGTGGCGAGCGGCCAGCCGCCGGAGGCGTACTACTACACCGACGACCACTACCGGTCGTTCCGTCGCGTGGAGGCCCGCCCATGAGCGATCGCGAGTTGAACCCACCCGAGGCCGCGCCCGACCCGGTGCACGTGATCACCCTCGCACCCGAGGCCGCCGCGGCGCTGTGCAGTCTCGCCGCGTCGCTCGGCATGGACGCCGCGCGGATCGACCTCGACGGGTGCACTGGCAAGGCCGAGTTCCTGACTCGGACGGCCGAGGCCCTCGCCTTCCCCGATTGGTTCGGCCACAACTGGGACGCGTTATTCGACTGCCTCGCGGACCTGAGCTGGCGGCCCGGCACCGGGCACCTGCTGGTGTTCGAGCACACCTACGGCCTGAGGGCGTACGCGCCAGAGGTGCTCGACACGGCGCTGCACATCCTGCGCGACGCGGCCGCGGCGTGGGAGGCCCGTGGCGTGCCGTTCCGCGCCTTCGTAGCGGCCTGAAGATCTCCCGCGCGGATTCGAGGGCGGGGCTCAGCGATTCGGAAAGTCGATGGCGCGCTTGTCCGCGCCAAGCGCCGCCTCGTGCAGCGCCTCGCTCAGCGTCGGGTGGGCGTGGATGGTACGCTGCAGGTCCTCGGCGCTCGCCGAATACTCGAGCGCCAGCACTGCCTCGGCGATCAGCTCGCCCGCCATCGGACCAATGATGTGCACGCCGAGGATCTCGTCGTCGTCCGTCGCCGCGATCACCTTGGCGAACCCGGCGGTCGACTCCATCGCCCGCGCGCGCCCGCTCGCAATGAACGGGAAGCTGCCGACCTTGTACGCGCGACCGGTCTTCTTCACCTCTTCCTCGGTGAGGCCGACCCAGGCGATCTCGGGGGCGGTGTAGATCACCGAGGGAATCGCCTTGTAATTGACCTCTGAGTAGCGGCCCGCGATGAGGTCGCCCACCATCACGCCCTCTTCCTTGCCTTTGTGGGCGAGCATCGGGCCGCGCACCACGTCGCCCACCGCCCAGACGTTCGCCGCCCCCGTGCGGCACTCGTGGTCCACCTGGATGAAGCCGCGCTCGTCGAGCTCGACACCAGTGCCTTCGCCCAGGAGCCCCTCGGTGAACGGCCGGCGGCCGATCGCGACCACCACCTTGTCCACGACGACGGTCTGCGGCCCCGAGGCATCCGTGTACTCGAGCGTGATGCCGCCCTTGCCCGACTTCGCGCCGCTCACCTTGGCGCCGAGGCGGACGTCGAGTCCCTGCTTGCGGAAGTGCTTGAGCGCCTCCTTGGCGACCTGCTGGTCGGCAATCCACAGGAACTGCTCCATGGCCTCGAGCACCACGACCTCCGCGCCCAGGCGCCGCCAGACGCTGCCGAGCTCGAGGCCGATCACGCCCGCGCCGATCACGCCGAGTCGCTTCGGCACGCCGTCGAACTCGAGCGCTCCCCAGGAGTCCACGATGGTCTTGCCGTCGAAGGGCACGGACTTGAGCGGCATCGGCGCCGAGCCCGACGCCAGCACCACGTGCTTCGCGGTGAGCTCGCGCTTCGAGCCGTCCGGGGCCGTGTACTCGACGCGGTTGCCCGCGAGCAACCGGCCGTGGCCCACGAGCCCGGTGACGCCGGCCGACTTGAACAGCCCCGCGATGCCCTGAGTGGACACCTTGACGATCTTCGCCTTGCGCTTCTGCATGGTCGCGAGGTCGAAGTCGAGGCCGCCGACCTTGATGCCGTGGGCACCGAATTCAGACTGCGCGCGGTGATACAGCTCCGAGGACTCGAGCAGCGCCTTCGAGGGAATGCAGCCCGCGTTCAGGCAGGTGCCGCCGAAGGCGTGGCTGCCGTCGTAGTTCTTCCACTCGTCGATGCAGGCCACCGTGAGGCCGTTCTGGGCCGCGCGGATCGCGCAGGGATAACCGGCGGGACCTCCGCCGATGACGATGACGTCGTAGGAATCGGACATGGCGCCCTCCGGCTCAGACCTGCAGCAGCAGACGCGCGGGATCCTCCAGCGCGTCCTTGATCGCGACCAGGAACTGCACGGCTTCGCGGCCGTCGATCAGGCGGTGATCGTAGGAGAGCGCCAGGTACATCATCGGGCGCACGACCACCTGGCCGTCCACGGCCACCGGGCGTTCCTGGATCTTGTGCATGCCCAGGATCGCGCTCTGCGGCATGTTGAGGATGGGCGTCGAGAGCAGCGACCCGAATACTCCGCCGTTGGTGATGGTGAACGTGCCGCCCGTGAGCTCCTCGAGCGTGATCGAGCCCTCCCGGGCGCGGTTGGCGAAGCCCACCACCGCCTTCTCGATTTCGCCGAAGCCGAGAGCGTCGGCGTCGCGCAGCACCGGCACGAGCAGTCCGCGGTCGGTCGAGACCGCGACGCCGATGTCGTAGTACTCGTGGTAGACGATGTCGCTGCCGTCCACGGAGGCGTTCACCACCGGGTAGCGCTTCAGCGCCTCGACACAGGCCTTGACGAAGAACGACATGAACCCGAGCCGCGCGCCGTGCTCCTTCTCGAAGCGATCGCGGTAACGCGCCCGCAGCTCGTTGACCGCCTTCAGGTCCACCTCGTTGAAGGTGGTGAGCATCGCCGCGGTGGACTGCGCCTGCACCAGCCGTTCGGCGATGCGGGTGCGCAACCGGGTCATGGGCACGCGGCGCTCCTGTCGGCCGGCGGTGGGCACGGCGGCCGCAGCCGGCGCAGCGCCCGCCGCGGCCGATTCCTGGCCGGCTATGTGCGCCAGCACGTCGCCCTTGGTGACGCGGCCGTCGCGTCCGCTCCCGGGGATCGTGCCGGCGTCGAGCTTGTGCTCCTCGACCAGCCGCCGCACCGAGGGCGCGAGCTTCTCGGGCGGGACAGCGGCCTTCGTTGAGGCTCCATCGGCCTTCGGCGCCGCCTTCGCAGCGGGTGCCGCGCTTTTCGCCGCGGCCGCGGGGGTGGCCGCCGCCGCAGCGCCTTCCTCGAGCAGCGCCAGCACCTGCCCGCTCGTGACGGTGGCACCGTCCTTCACCCTGAGCTCCTTGATCACGCCGGCGGCGGGCGCCGGCACCTCGAGCACGACCTTGTCGGTCTCGAGGTCGACGAGGTTCTCGTCGCGGTGGACCGTGTCGCCGGGCTTCTTGTGCCAGGCGACGAGGGTCGCGTCCGCGACGGATTCGGGCAGCTGGGGAACGCGCACTTCGATGGTCATGAACTCTTCCTGGTGGCAGTGGCGCGCAGGCGGGAGGTCGAGCGCGCCGACTCTTCTTTGACGGCCGCCTTGATCGCCGCGGCCACGAGACCGTTCTGCTGGATGGTGTGGAGCTGCAGGATGCCGGCCGCCGGTGCCGCCGCGGGCGCGCGCCCCGAGTACAACAGTTCCTGCTTGTGGGACAGCGGCTCCTGCATGCGGTGACGGATCTGGTACCACGCGCCTTGGTTCTGCGGCTCCTCCTGGCACCAGACGATCTCGCGCGCATTCGGATAGCGGCGGATCGCGGCTGCGTAGTCGTCGGCCGGGAACGGGTAGAGCTGCTCGAGTCGCACGATGGCGACGGCGCGCACCTCGTCGGCCCGGCGCGCTTCGAGCAGGTCGAAGTACACCTTGCCGGAACAGAACACCACGCGCTTGACCGCGGCGGCCGGCAGGTCGTCGATCTCGCCGATGACCTCCTGGAAGAATCCGTGCGCGAGGTCCTCGAGCGCCGAGACCGAGAGCTTGTGGCGCAGCAGGCTCTTCGGCGTCATGACGATGAGCGGCTTGCGGAAGTCGCGCAGCATCTGCCGCCGCAGCATGTGGAACATCTGCGCCGGCGTCGACGGCACGCACACCGACATGTTGTTCTCGGCGCACATCTGCAGGAAGCGCTCGAGGCGGGCCGAGGAGTGCTCCGGCCCCTGTCCCTCGTAGCCGTGCGGAAGGAACAGCGTGAGCCCGCAGAATCGGCCCCACTTGGCCTCGCCGGAGCTGATGAACTGGTCGATGATGACCTGGGCGCCGTTGGCGAAGTCGCCGAACTGGCCTTCCCAGATGACGAGGCAGTTGGGATCGGCGGTCGAGTAGCCGTACTCGAAACCGAGCACCGCCTCCTCGGAGAGCAGCGAGTCGGTGACGCGGAAGCGCGGCTGGCCGGGCTTGAGGTTCCTGAGCGGAACGTAGGCGTCGCCTGTGTTCTGGTCGTGCCCCACGGCATGGCGGTGGAAGAAAGTGCCGCGGCCGCTGTCCTGCCCGGTGAGCCGCACCTCGTAGCCCTGGTCGAGCAGCGTGGCGTAGGCGAGCGTCTCGGCGAAGCCCCAGTCGAGCATCATCTGGCCGGCCGCCATCTTGCGCCGGTCGTCCATGATCCTCTGCACCTGCCGGTGCAGGGTGAACCCCTCGGGGAAGCTCGCCGCCTTCAGTCCGAGCTCGCGCAGCACCTCGGGCTTCACGCCGGTCGGCACCTGCTCGTTCCAGTCCACGTCGTGGTACTTCGACCAGTCCACCGTGTGCACGTTGCCGATGAGGCCGAGCACCTGGTGCGCCTGAGGCTTGCCCTCGTCGAGCCCGCGGCGGTAGCGCTCGCCCATGGCGTCGGCCTCGGCCTGCTCGATGACGCCCTCCTTCACGAGCTGCTCGGCGTAGATCTGGCGGGTGGTCGGCTTGCGGCGGATCGCGGCGTACATCAGCGGCTGCGTCGCGGCCGGCTCGTCGGCCTCGTTGTGACCGAGACGGCGGTAGCACACGAGGTCGATCACCACGTCCTTGTGGAACTTCATCCGGTACTCCAGCGCGAGCCGCGCCGCGAACACCACCGCCTCCGGGTCGTCGCCGTTCACGTGCAGGATCGGCGCCTCGATCATCTTGGCCACGTCGCTGCAGTAGAGCGTCGAACGCGTGTCGCGCGGGTCGTGCGTGGTGAAGCCGACCTGGTTGTTGATGATCAGGTGCACGGTGCCGCCGGTGTAGAAGGCGCGCGTCTGCGAGAACTGCAGCGTCTCCTGGATCACCCCCTGCCCCGCGAAGGCGGAGTCGCCGTGGATCAGCACGGCCATGACCTTCTCGCCCCTGGCGTCGCCGCGCCGCTCCTGGCGCGCGCGCACCGAGCCCTCGACAACGGGGTTGACCACCTCGAGGTGCGACGGGTTGAAGGCGAGCGCCACGTGGACGTTGCCGCCCGGCGTCGCGACGTCGCAGGAGAAGCCCTTGTGGTACTTGACGTCGCCCGAGCCCTTCAGCTTCTTGAGGTCGTAGTTGCCCTCGAACTCCGAGAACAGCTCCGCCGGGGCCTTGCCGAGCACGTTGACCAGCACCGAGAGACGGCCGCGATGGGCCATGCCGATGACGATGTCCTCGAGCCCGTGCACCCAGCCGCCCGTCTGGATCAGGTCCTCGAGCAGCGGGAT
>Ga0113563_10000003_pt1 | contig 81806 bp, 74 predicted proteins | sample Mud3Dept3metaG_FD_80117 | JGI IMG/M metagenome (GOLD analysis project Ga0113563, IMG submission 80117) | Freshwater wetland microbial communities from Ohio, USA, analyzing the effect of biotic and abiotic controls - Mud 3 Core 4 Depth 3... | ecosystem: Environmental > Aquatic > Freshwater >... | reverse complement strand
CTCGCCCTGCTGGCCGCCGCGGCGGTCGCGGCACCGTCGCCCGTGCTGCCGCGCGAGAGCCGCGTGCCGGGCGGCATCGCCATTCTCGAACTCGGCGACGGTGAAGCACCCCCCGGCGCGGTGAACTTCAACGACCACCGCGCGCCGGTACTGCGAACGCCGGGCGGCTGGGTGGCACTGGTCGGCATCCCGCTCGACACAGCCCCCGGCACGCACAGCGCACGCTGGCAGCCGCCGGACGAGGCGGAGCCGCGCCTGCTGGAGTTCGACGTGACGCCGAAGCAGTACGAGGAACAGCGCCTGACCGTGACCAACCGCCGCCACGTGGATCCGTCCAAGGAAGACCTCGAGCGCATCGCCGGGGAGCGCACGCGCATCGACACGGCGCTCGGCACGTTCACGGCCGAGCGGACGCCCGTGCTCGCCCTGCAGCCGCCGGTCGCCGGTCGCCGCTCCAGCAGCTTCGGCCTGCGACGCTATTTCAACGGCCAGGCCCGCAATCCGCACAGTGGCATGGACATTGCCGCGTCGACCGGCACGCCGATCCGCAGCCCGGCGCCCGGCCGCGTCGTCGAGGCCGGCGATTTCTTCTTCAACGGCAACACCGTTTTCGTGGACCATGGCCAGGGCGTGGTGACGATGTACTGCCACCTGAGTCGCATCGACGTGAAGCCGGGAGACGAGGTCGCCGCCGGCACGATCCTGGGGCTCGCAGGCGCGACCGGCCGGGTAACGGGACCGCACCTGCACTGGGGGGTGGCCGTCAACCGCGCACTTGTAGATCCGGCGCTGTTCCTGCCGGAGTCGGGTGGCTGAATCGGCCCCGCAAGCCCGACGCCGCGCGTCGTGGCCGTCCGCATCGGACTCACGGGCCGGCCGGAACCCCCGACAGAAAGCCGCCGATCGCCGGCTCGAAACGCGCCAGGTCCACGAGGAACGCATCGTGGCCCTGCAGGGACGGGAACGCGTGGAACTCCACCTCGCGGCCCGGCGCGCGCAGGTGCTCCGCGATCTCGCGCTGCTGGTCGATCGGGAACAGCAAGTCGGTCTCGACACCGATCACGAGCGCGCGCTTGACGCGGAACTTCGCGAACGCCGCCGCCAGCGAACCCGATCCGTGGTCGGCGAGGTCGAACTGGTCCATGGCGCGTGACAGGTACAGGTAGGCGTTGGCGTCGAAGACGTCGGCGAATCGCAGCGCCTGGTGCTCGAGGTAGGCCTCCACCTCGAACTGCGGCCGGAAGTCCCCCGACAGTCCGGCCGTCTCGGGGACCCGCCTGCGTCCGAAGCGCTCGTCCCACTCCGCGGCCGAGCGGTAGGTGATCGTGCCGAGCTTGCGCGCGAGCCGCAGACCGAGACGCGGCCCGCGCCCGGGCTCGTAGTTGCCGCCCCGCCAGGCCGGGTCGCTGCGCACCATCTCCCGCTGCAGCGAGCGCAGCGCGATGGCAAAGGGCGCGGCGCGCGCGGCACCGGAGACGGTCACGAGGTGATCCACCTCGTCCGGAAACAGTGCGCAATAGGCGAGCACGGTCATGCCGCCCAGCGAGGAACCGACGACCGCGGCAACGCGCGCGATGCCGAGGCTGCGCAACGCCCCGCGCCCGGCCGTGGCGATGTCCTCGACCGTGATCTCGGGAAAGCCGATGCCGTACGCACGCCCAGTGCGCGGATCGATCGACGCCGGGCTCGAGGAGCCGAACGGACTGCCCAGCGAGTTGACACACACCACGAAGAAGCGGCGTGTGTCGATCGGCCGGCCTTCGCCGATCATGGACTCCCACCAGCCCGGCGTCGGGTCGTCTGCGGAAGAAGCCGCGTGCGCCGGCGGCGACAGTCCCGTGAACAGCAGCACGGTGTTGTCGCGCGCCGCATTCGGCCGGCCCCAGCACTCGTAGGCCACCACCGGCTGCTCGATGACTCCACCGCGATGCAGCCGCAGCGGCGCTTCCAGGTGCGCAAGACGGCGCGCCGGGAAGTCGCGTGCAGCGGAGCGCGGCGGTCGCGGCAGGGGCATGGCCATGGCTCCAGTCTAAGCAGCGCGGTCCGCCGCACAAGCAGCAGAGGATAGTGCCTCAGAAGTCCGGGTTATGACGGGCGTTGGGGCCGGTCGCCCGTCCGGCTCAGCGCTTGCCGCCCTTGGCGCGGCGGATCAGGCGCTGGCGCTTGCGAACCTGCCGTTGCGTGAGTTCGTTGCGCCGGCCGGCAAAGGGGTTCTCGTCGGTCCGGAACTCGATCCGCATTGGCGTGCCCCGCAGCTTGAACACCTCCCGGAAGTAATTCTCCAGATAGCGCCGGTAGGCCGCCGGCACGTGCTGCGTCTGGTTGCCGTGGATCACCACCACGGGCGGGTTGCGCCCGCCCTGGTGCGCGTAGCGCAGCTTGATGCGGCGCCCGCGGACCAGCGGCGGCTGGTGCGCGACGACCGCCTGCTCGAGCGCGCGCGTGAGTTCCTTGGTCGGCATCTCGCGCATCGCCGCGTCGTATGCGGAACGCACGGCCGTCACGAGGTCCCCGACCCCGGTCCCGTGGCGCGCGGAGATGAAGATCTCCGGCGCGAACGACAGGAACCCGAGGCGCAGGCCGAGGCCGTCGCGGATGGCGTCGCGCTGGTCGGGCGCGATGCCGTCCCACTTGTTCACCGCGACGACCAGTGCACGCCCGCGCTCGACCACCAGGCCGAGCAGGCTCGCATCCTGATCGGCGATGCTGTCGTGCGCATCGAGCACGCCGACCACCACGTGCGCGTCCTCGATCGCCTGCAGCGTCTTCACGATGCTGAACTTCTCGATCGCCTCGCTGACGCGCGCGCGCCGCCGCACGCCGGCGGTGTCGATGAGCGTGTAGCGCTGGCCGTCGCGCTCGAACGGCACGCGCACCGAGTCCCGCGTCGTTCCCGGCTCGTCGAAGGCGAGCAGCCGCTCCTCGCCGAGCAGCCGGTTGATCAGCGTGGACTTGCCCACGTTCGGCCGACCGACCACCGCCACGCGGATCCCGTCCTCATCGGTCCACGGCTCGGGCGCCTCGGGCTCCGGGAAGCCTTCCACCGTCCGTTCCATCAACGTCGTGAGGCCTTCGCCGTGCGCGGCGGCAATGGTCACGGGCGCCCCGAACCCGAGCTGGTGAAAATCCGCGCCCGCGAGATCCGGGTCGAGCGACTCCGACTTGTTCACGACCACGAGCACGGACTTGCCGCTGCGGCGCAGGATGCCCGCCACGTGCAGGTCCTCCGGCGTGCAGCCGGCGCGGGCATCAACGAGGAACAGCACGCGGTCGGCTTCGGCCACGGCCTTGAGGGTCTGCGCGGCCATCAGCCGCTCGACGCCCGCCGCCGTCTCGACGAGCCCACCGGTGTCCACGACCACGCAGCGACGAGGGCCCACGCTAGTGTAGCCGTACTGGCGGTCCCGGGTCAGTCCGGGCAGGTCGGCCACCAGCGCGTCGCGCGTGCGGGTCAGCCAGTTGAAGAGCGTCGACTTTCCGACGTTGGGTCGCCCGACCAGCGCGATGACGGGAAGCACGTTCAGCCGCCCGCGGCGCCTCCGCTGCGGTACGCGGTGATCTCACCGCCGTCGTCGATGACGACGACGCGGTCGCCGACCACCAGCGGTGCCGCGGAGATGCGTGTCCTGCTGGGACGCTCCCGGGCGACGAACCGGCCGCTGTCGCGGTCGAGCCAGTGCAGGTAGCCGTCGAAGTCGCCGACGATCACCGTCCCGCCCTGGATCGCCGGTGTACCGAGCCCGCGGCGCATCAGACCCTGCTGCTGCCAGATCACGCTGCCGTCGCGTCGCCGCAGCGCGATCACCTCGCCGTCGGAGGTCGAGACGTACAGCTGGTCGCCGTCGAGGTCGAGGCCGCGGTAGCTTGAGACGTCCCGCGCCCACCAGATCTGCCCGGAATCGAGCGCCATCATCGCGATGCGCCCCTGGTAGCCCACGGCGTACACGTCGCCTCCCGAGACACGCACGGCGGCGTCGACGTCGGCGAGACGTTCGAGTTCCGACCGCCCGCGAGGGGTGCTGACCTGCGCCTGCCAGAGGGTCTCGCCGCTCGCAAGCGACACCGCCATTACGCGGCCCGAATCGAACCCGCCGACCACGGCGTCGCCTGCCAGCACCGGCGGCGCGGTGCCGCGCAGGGAAAGGCGAGGCACCTGGTCCTCGACCGTCCAGACTTCCTTGCCGTCACTCACGGCCAGCGCCCGCAGCCGCCCGTCGACGGTGCGCACAACCACGCGATCGCCGGCGATCAGCGGCGGTGCCAGCACTTCCCCGCTCATCTGCGCGGTCCAGCGCTGCTGACCAGTCGCGGCGTCGAGCGCGACCAACTGGCCGCCGTTGGTTCCGACCACCACGAGGCCTGCGCCGGCCCCGGGTCCGGCGGACAGCTCGAGCTTGGTATCCGTCTGCCAGCGGGTCCGGCCGGTGGCGGCTTCGATGGCGCGCACGCGGCCACTGCGGGCCGCTGCAAACACCGCCCCGTCCTGCTCCGCCAGGCCGAGCGCGAGCCGCAGCTTCTCGCCGCCCCCGCCAACGCCGGTGGACCAGATGCGCTGGACGGCCACCGAGGGCTCGATGTCCACGAGCTCGGCCGGTGGATCGACGTCCTTGTCCTTGTCGCAGGCCGCGAGAGCGGCCAGCAGCACGGCGAGCGCCAGCGCCTGCGGCAGCCTCATTGCGCGGGTGCCTCCGGGACAGCAGCAGGCCCTTCAGCAGGCCCTTCAAGTGCAGCCGCAGGTGCCTCAAGTGCAGCCGCAGGCGCCTCCGGCGCGACCACCGGCGCCGGCACCGACGACGCCGGCACTGACGACGCAGGCACCTGAGCATCGCGCTTCAGTTCCACAAACGCGCGATCGAGGCCGCTGTCGGGTCCGGCGGCCTCAAGGGCGGCCTCGTACTCCTTGCGGGCCGCCGCCGGATCGCCCTTGGCGGCGTAGGCGTCGCCCCGGACCTCGTGCACCAGCGCCGCAAACGCGCCGGCCGCGGCTGGATCCAGCTCCACCAGCGCCTCGTCGTGCTTGCCCTGCTCGATCAGCACACGCGCCAGGCGGATGCGACTCGTCTGGCGCAGTTCCGTGTCCTTGGACCGGTCGGCTACGCCACGCAGGAGGGCCGCCGCGTCGTCGAAGTCCCGCCGTTCCAGCGCGGCACGCGCCAGCGCCAGCTCGGCCTGGTCGGCGTAGGGCGAGTCCGGCCGCCGCCCGCGCAGGGCCTTGGCCTGGCTCGCCGCCTCGTCTCGCTGATCGCGACCGAGCGCCTCGAGCACGGCACTGTAGCCGGACTGGTCGAGCTCCGCGGACTGCACCTGGTGACGCTGCCAGTACTGCCAGCCCGCGAGCAGCGACAGCCCGAGAGCGACGCCGCCGATGATCCAGGCCCAGTTCTCGCTCCACCAGCGGCGCAACTGTTCTTCGCGTTCGATGTCTGACAGGTCTTCCACGTCTCGGGACTCCGTGCTGCCGGCGCGAGCGGGCCGGCGTCGTTCAATGTGGCCCGCGGCCTGCGGTCACTCCGGCCGCTGCCAGCGCGCCGGGCAATTCGTCGAGCGGCACCGGGCGCTGCTCCGTGGTCTCGCGCAGCGGCTTCAAGGTCGCCACACCGCGCGCCAGTTCGTCGTCGCCCATGATCACCGCCAGTCGCGCTCCGCTGCGGTCCGCGCGCTTGAGCTGCGACTTGAAGCTGCCGCCGCCACAGTTGGTTTCGATGCGCAGGCCCGGCAGCGCGTCTCGCAGACGCTCCGCCAGCTGGAGCCCGGCGCGTTCGGCCGCCGCACCGGCGAGCGCGAGGTAGACGTCCACCGTCGCTTCCGAATCGGCCCGGCCCTGCAGCCGCATCAGCTCCACCGCGCGCTCCTCGCCGAGCGCCCAGCCGATGGCGGGCACGGGCTCGCCGCCGAGCTGCGCCACGAGGCCGTCGTAGCGCCCGCCGGAGCATACCGCGTCCTGCGAGCCGAGGTCGCTGGTGATCCACTCGAAGACCGTGCGCGAGTAATAGTCGAGGCCGCGCACCAGGCGCGGGTTGACGGTAAATGCGAGGCCCGCGTCGTCGAGATGAGAGCGCAGCCGGTCGAAGTGCGCGGCGGAGGCCGGATCGAGATGGTCGGTGATGAGGGGCGCGCCGGCCACGACTTCGCGCATCGCGGGATTCTTGCTGTCGAGGATGCGCATCGGGTTGCCCTCGAGGCGCCGCCGGCTGTCCTCGTCGAGCGACGTCTCGTGGCGACGGAAGTACTCGACGAGCTTGCCGCGGTAGGTTGTGCGCGATTCCGGCGTGCCCAGCGAGTTGAGCTGTAGCGAGACGCCGCCGATGCCGAGCCGTCGCCACAGCCGCGCCGACATCAGGATCAGCTCGGCATCCACGTCGGGCCCCTCGAAGCCGAGCGCCTCGACGTCGATCTGGTGGAACTGGCGATAGCGACCTTTCTGCGGACGCTCGTAGCGGAACATCGGCCCCATGCACCAGAGCTTCTGGCGCTGGTTGTGCAGCAGGCCGTTGCTGAGGCAGGCGCGGACGATGCCGGCGGTCGCCTCCGGACGCAGCGTGACCGAGTCGCCGCCGCGGTCCAGGAAGGTGTACATCTCCTTCTCGACGATGTCGGTGAACTCGCCGATGGAACGCTTGAACAGTTCCGTACGCTCGAGGACGGGCACGCGGATCTCGCGGTAGCCGTACTCGGCGAAGGTTTCGCGCGCCGCGCGCTCGAGCGCCTGCCACGCCGCCGAATCGGCCGGCAGCAGATCGTTCATGCCGCGCACGGCCTGGATGGTCTCGCGCATGTCTCCCACCCGCCCGCTCAGCGCAGCGACCCGTCGGCCGCGATCGTGAATCTCGCCACGCTCTGCCCGGCCGGCAGCGGCGGCAGCGGCGTCGCGCGCCCGTTCACCACCAGCGTCACGCCCGGCGCATTGCCGAAGGTGACGCTCAGGGGTGCGGCCGCCGCGAAGCTGCGCTGGCTACCGGCGCGCCCGAGGTCGTAGAGGACCGTCTGGCCGGCGCCGTCGTAGATCTCCGCCCACGAATCCGCCGCGAAGGACACGCCGACGCTGACGTGCCCGGGCGGGACGACGGCCGCGGTGCCGTCCGGCACCGGCACGTCGGGCGCGGCAGCCGCCGCCGTGGATCCGGCCGTCGCCGGGACTTCGGTCGTCCCGGCCGCGAAGGTCTCGGTCGCACCCTTCGCCGGCGTCCGGTCCACCTCCGCTTCGTCCGCAGAATCGAGTGCGACGCCCGCCGCGGCGTCGGGCGGCGCATCCCGCTGCGGCAGGGTGAATCCGTATTCCGAGACGTACGCCACGAGTCCGGCCGCCAGCAGGAACAGAAGCATGCCACCCACAGCCCAAGGCCAGCGCGGGCGGCCGCGGACCGGCGCCATTTCCTGCCGCGAGTGCGGCACGAGCGAAGGCTGGGCGGGCTGGGTGGCAGCGCGCTCGTAGGCCGTGAGCAGCGTCTCCGAGGGCAGTCCGACGAGCGACCCGTAGCGGCGCAGATGGCCCTTTGCGAACACCGGCGCCCCGAGCGCGGCGAGGTCGTCGTTCTCGAGCGCGCGCACGAGGGTCGTGTCCAGGTTGAGTTGCTCGGCGGCCTGCTGCTCGGTCATCCCGAGCGCTTCGCGAGCGCGGCGCAGCGACGGCCCCGGGCCGTCGCCCTGCGTCATCGTCCCGGCGCCGGCCTCGGTCACGGGTTGGTCCGCTCCGCGTCGGCCAGGAACCCGGCCTGCGGCGATACCGCGAACTCAGTCCGCAGGCGCCGCGCGTAGTCCTCGGCCGAGACCCGGTCGCCGAGCGCCGTCTCGACCCGGTATCCGAGCCACAAAGACTCCGCCGACGCCGGCGCGGCCGCCGCGTAGCGTTGCAGGAAGGCCCGCGCTGGCATGTTGCTACCCATTTCGTGCAGCAGGTCGGCGAGTTCGAGCAGGGTGTCCGGCTGGTCCGCACGGACGGCGAGCGACTGGCGCAGGTATTTCTCGGCGTCCTTGGGACGTCCGTCGGCCCGGGCGCAGCGCCCCGCGTTCGAGTACGCGACCTCGGGCGTCCGGTAGAGCGGGCTCGCGGCGGCGCGCAGGAAGTACTCCTCGCCTTTCTTCTTGTCACCCTTGCGACACTCGAACACCGCGGCGTTGTTCAGCACGTCGGCGTTGTCGCGGTCGAGCTTGACGGCCTGCTCGAAGTGATCGGCGGCCTTGCGGTCCTGGCCGAGGCGGTCGTAGACGAAGCCGGCGGCCATCTGAGTTTCAGGAGTACGCGGATCCTGGTCGAGCGCTTTCTCGATCTTGTCCCGCGCCGACACGAGGTCGCCCTGCCTGAGGTAGGTCATCGCCAGCTGTGCGTTGACCCGCGCGGCCTGCTCCCGATTGGCGCGCTCCTGCGCCCGGTCGGCCTGCGCCGGCGCGGCCGCGCCGATCAGCGCCAGGGCCAGCACGGCGGCCGGGACGCCGCACTTCATGCCCGCTCCACCGCGACCGGAAAGAGCCGGCTCCCGAGCCGCACGGTCACGCGGTCGTTGACGCGGCCGACCAGCTGCCCGCAGGCGGCGTCGATGTCGTCGCCGCGCGTACGACGGATCGTCGCGATCACGCCGCCCCGGATCAGCAGGTCACGAAAACGCACGATGGCCTCCTCGCCCGAGCGGCGGTAGCGGGTCCCGGGGAACGGATTGAACGGGATGAGGTTGACCTTGGCCGGGCGGCCGCGCAGGAGGTCCGCGAGTTCCCTTGCGTGCTGCGGACGGTCGTTGACCCTGTCGAGCATGACGTACTCGAAGGTGACGCTGCGCGCGTTCTGCTTCTCCACGTAGTGCCAGCAGGCCGCGAGCAGGTCGGCGATCGGGTGCCTGCGGTTGATCGGCACCAGCTCGCTGCGCAGTTCGTCGTTGGGCGCGTGCAGTGACACGGCGAGCGCGACGTTGGTCTCGTCGGCGATGCGGATCATCTGCGGCACGAGCCCCGAGGTGCTGATCGTGACGCGACGGCGTGAGAGGTCGAGCCCGAGGTCGTCCATCATGACCTCGGCAGCAGGCACGACGTTGCGGTAGTTGGCGAGCGGCTCGCCCATGCCCATGAACACCACGTTGGTGATGACTCGGTCGCCGTCCGGCGAATAGCCGAGCTCGCGGTTGGCGAGCCACACCTGCCCGACGATCTCGGCGGTGTCGAGGTTGCGGTTGAAGCCCTGCTGCGCGGTCGAGCAGAACGTGCAGTCCATCGCGCAGCCGACCTGGCTCGAGATGCACAGCGTGCCGCGGCCGGGTTCCGGGATGAACACCGTCTCGATAGCCTGGCCGCTCTCGAGCCTGAGCAGCCACTTGCGCGTGCCGTCGGCCGAGCGCTGCGCGACGATGACCTCGGGCGTGCGGATCTCGGCAATGGCGGCGAGGCGCTGGCGGAAGTCCTTGCCGAGGTCGGTCATCGCCTCGATGTCGCCGACTGCACGCCGGTACATCCACTTCATCAGCTGACGGGCGCGGAACGGCTTCTCGCCCATCCCGACCACGAACGCCTCGAGCCCGGACCGCGTCAGGCCGAGCAGGTTCGTCTTCGAGGTGGCGAGTTCACCCATGGTCGGTCATGGCCGCGACGGCGGAGGCGGTGCCGCGCCTCAGCGCGGGCAGAGCTCCGTCTCGGCGAAGAAGTAGGCCACTTCGCGCGCCGCGTTCTCGAGGCTGTCGGAGCCGTGCACCACGTTCTGCTCGATGCTCTCGGCGAGGTCGGCGCGAATGGTGCCCGGTGCGGCCTTCTTCGGGTCGGTGGCGCCCATGATCTCGCGGTGCTTCGCCACGGCGTTGTCGCCTTCGAGCACCTGCACGATTACCGGACCCGAGGTCATGTAGGAGACGAGGTCCTTGAAGAACGGACGCTCGCGGTGCACGGCGTAGAAGCCCTCCGCCTGCGCCTGGGAGAGCCGCATCATGCGGGCGGCGACAATGGCGAGACCGGCCTGCTCGAAGCGGCGGTAGACCTCACCGATGACGTTCTTGCGGACACCATCGGGCTTGACGATGGACAGCGTGCGTTCGACGGCCATGCGAATCCTCTAGCAGGGGCCAGGAGCCCCGTTACCACGTGGAACACGACCCCGACGATTCAGACCCGCGCAAGCGCGGGTCCGGGCAGGGCCAACCTGGAAAAAGCGAACGGGCAAGTATACGCGCGGCTGGCGCGCCGGCCAATAAAATTCAGCCGCGGCAGGCAGTTAGACGTTGAAGCTCTCGCCGCAACCGCACTCGCCTCGCACGTTCGGATTGCGGAACTTGAACGCCTCGTTGAGTCCGTGGCGTTCGAAATCGATCTCCGTGCCATCCACGTAGCGCAGGCTCTCGGCGTCCACGATCACCTTGACGCCGCGATCTTCGAACACGACGTCGGCCGCGCCGACGTCGTCGGCGTAGCTCACCACGTAGGCGAATCCGGAGCAGCCGGTCTTCTTGACGCCGAGACGCAGGCCGACGCCGCGGCCGCGCTTGACGAGGAAGGTCTGCACGCGCTCGGCGGCAGACGGCGTGAGGGAAACGGGCATGACGCGATCAAACCTCTCAATTTCACGGAATTCTACACGGTAGACGGTCCGTGGCCCGGCCAGTTCCGCGCCAGTTCGTGAACTGCATCCTGCAGGACCAGCAGCCGCCCGTACTTGGCGGGCGGCACCTCGAGCGCCGTGGCGGCCTCGTGCCAGTCCCAGTCCGCGAACCCGGCCCGGCCGACTCCACGCAGCCGGTCGGTCAGCCAGCAGGCGGCCGCCAGGAAATGCGGACAGCCGAAGGCGCGAAAGCGCAGTTCCGCAGCCCGCCCGTCCAGGACACGCACCGCGAGCACGACTTCGGCACCCTGCTCCCGCTCGCCGGCCCGCGCGCGCCGGACGTCATGCCCGGGCGGCAGGTCGCCGGCACCGGTGAGATCCGCCATCCGCCGGCGCACCTCAGGCCCGTAGCGCGGATCTTCCGGGTTCATCCGGCGACCCCCGGCGGCGCCACGGCACGCAGCCGCTCGACCGCGGCTCGGATCGCCTGTGCGGCCTGCTCGATGTCGCCGGCCGTGGTGTAGCGGCCGAGGCTCAGTCGCAGCGAGCTCTGCGCCAGCCGGTCGCTGCGACCGAGCGAGCGCAGCACGTAGGACGGCTCGGCGCTGGTGGTCGCACAGGCCGATCCCGAGGCGACCGCGAGTCCGGGCAGCGCGTACAGCAAGCTCTCCCCCTCGACGCCGTCGATGGTGACGTTCAGGATCCCGGGGGCGCGCTGCGTCGGATGCCCGTTCAGCATCACGCCGGGCAGCAGCGCCAGGCCTCGCCACAGTCGTTCGCGCAGGCTGGCGACGCGGTTGCACTCCTCGCTCCCCTCCTCGGTCGCGATGCGACAGGCCACCCCCATGCCCACCACCTGGTGCGTGGCGACGGTGCCCGGGCGCAGGCCGTGCTCCTGACCGCCGCCGTGCAGCAGCGGCACCAGTCCGAGGCGTGGCTCACGCCGCACGCACAGGGCCCCCACGCCCTTCGGTCCGTGCAGCTTGTGCGCCGTCAGCGCGAGCAGATCGATGCAGTCGCGCTTCACGTCGATGGGCAGCTTGCCGGCGCCCTGGGCCGCATCCACGTGGAACAGGATGCCCCGCGCACGACACATCCGCCCGACCGAGCCGACCTCCTGGACCACGCCGATCTCGTTGTTCACGTGCATGAGCGAGACGAGGATCGTGTCCGGGCGCAGCGCCGACTCGACCTGCCCGGGTTGGACGATGCCGTCCGCGCCGGGCCTGAGGTACGTGACCTCGAATCCCTCGCGCTCGAGCTGGCGGCAGGCGGCGAGCACCGCCGGGTGCTCCGTCCGCGAGGTCACGAGGTGCCGCCCGCGCGTCTGGTAGAAGCGCGCCGCGCCGAGCAGTGCGAGGTTGTCCGCTTCCGTGGCCCCCGAGGTCCAGACGACCTGCGCGGGTTCGGCCCCGACGAGCGCAGCGACCTCGGCGCGTGCGCGCTCGATGCGATCGTGCGCGCGCCGGCCGGGCGCATGCGCGACGGCGGCCGGGTTGGCGAAGTCGCCCTCGCTGCCGAGGCATTTGAGCATCGCCTCCACGACGCGCGGATCGACCGGCGTCGTGGCGGCGTTGTCGAGGTAGACGACCGCGTTCACGAACGGCCGGCCCCGGGTCGCGGGTGAGGATCGCCGGCACGCCGCCGCCGACCCTGCACCGAGGTGAGGATGCCGCGCAGGATGTTGATCTCGTTCTGGTCGGGCACGGCGCGATTGAAGAACCGTCGCAGGCGCGCCATGAGATGGCCCTCGCCCGTCCGGTCACGGAATTCGATGTCCTCGAGCACCTCCTCGAGGTGCGCATAGAAGCGTTCCATGTCCCGGGCACTCGCGAGCGGAATCGCGGTCCCCGTCGCGTCGCCGCACGCGACCCGCCGGGCGAGCAGGATCTCGTAGGCGACCACCTGCACCGCCATCGCCACGTTGAGCGATGCGTAGGCCGTACCCGTGGGGATCGTCAGCAGTAACTGGCAGCGCTCGAGGTCCTCGTTCGTGAGCCCGGTGCGCTCCGCGCCGAACAGCACTGCGACCTCGCCGGTGGCCGCGGCAGTAGCGATCTCGGCGGCGGCCTCGCGCGGCTCGACCGTCCGCCACGGCAGATGGCGCGAACGGGCGGTCGTACCGACGACCAGTCCGCAATCGGCCACGGCCGAGGGCACGTCGGCGAACACCTGCGCCCGCTCGAGGACGTCGTCGGCACCGGCGGCCAACACGGTGGCCTCCATGGCCGGGAATCGATCGGGCGCCACCAGGCACAGCCGATCGAGGCCCATGTTCTTCATGGCGCGTGCGGCCGATCCGATGTTGCCGGGGTGGGAGATCCCTGCGAGGACGATTCGTATGGACATGCTCTGGTATTCTAGCGGGCCGACGGTGGACCCGGCCCGGCCGCGTTTCCGCCGTTCTTTCCCCAGCCGCCGAGCCGACCCGACCAGCATGCAGCCCCTGCTCAACATCGCGATCCGCGCCGCGCGGCGCGCGGGCGACCTGATCGTGCGCAACGTGGACCGTGTGCCGTCGCTCGGCGTGCGCTCCAAGAGCCGCAACGACTTCGTCACCGAGATCGACCAGCTCGCCGAGCGCGACATCATCGAGACCATCCGGCGCACCCACCCCGACCACGGCTTCCTCGGCGAGGAATCCGGGCGCAGCGGCGGCGACGAGTTCGTGTGGATCATCGATCCGCTCGATGGCACGACGAACTTCCTGCACGGCTTCCCGATCTTCGCCGTCTCGCTCGCCTGCGAGTATCGAGGTCGGCTCGAGCACGGCGTGGTCTACGACCCCATGCGCCAGGAACTCTTCACCGCCTCGCGCGGCGACGGCGCGCAGGTCGACGGCAAGCGCATCCGCGTGAGCAAGCAGCTGGAGCTCGAGGGCGCGCTGATCGGCACGGGCTTCCCGTACCGGGCCAACGCCCGGTGGACGGACGAATACCTCGCGATGCTCAAGGTCGTGATGGAGCGCACCGCCGGCATCCGCCGGCCCGGCGCCGCCTCGCTCGACCTCGCCTACGTCGCCGCAGGCCGCACCGATGGGTTCTGGGAGATCGGCCTGAACGCCTGGGACACTGCCGCCGGCACGCTGCTCATTACCGAGGCCGGCGGCCGCATCGGCACGCTCACCGGCGGCGAGTACCGCCAGGGCGGCAACGTGATCGCCGGAACGCCGAAGGTGTACGAGGCGCTGGTGGAGGCCCTGCGGCCGCTGGTGCCCGAGGGGCTGCGCGAGGACTGAGCGACCCGCGCCGCCTATCGCAGCGCACGGCTCTCCGGTACATTCCGGCGCGTTCGCGCCGCAAGGCGCACCCCGGAACCCGAGGCCACCCATGCCCAAGCGCCTGTTCTCCACCAAGCCGATCGGCGAGCTGCACGAGGCGGACAGCTCCAACGAGCTGCACCGCACGCTCGATGCGCGCGCGCTGGTGCTGCTCGGCATCGGCGCGATCATCGGCACGGGCATCTTCGTGCTCACCGGCACGGCGGCTGCGAACCACGCGGGCCCCGCGCTCGTGGTGTCGTTCCTGATTGCCGGGCTGGGCTGCGCCCTGGCGGGCCTGTGCTACGCCGAGTTCGCCTCGATGATCCCCGTGTCGGGCAGCGCGTACTCGTATTCCTACGCGACCCTGGGCGAGGGGGTCGCATGGTTCATCGGCTGGAACCTGATCCTCGAGTACCTGTTCGCCGCCGCGACGGTCGCGGTCGGCTGGTCCGGGTACGTCGTGAGCCTGGTCGAGCAGCTCGGCTTTCACCTGCCCGACGCGCTGACCAATGCCCCGCTCACCAAGGGCGCGGGGCACTTCGAGATCGTACGCACTGGGGCGCTCCTGAACCTGCCGGCCGTGCTGGTCGTCGCGGCGATCACGGCGCTGTGCTACGTGGGCATCCACCAGTCGGCGCGCTTCAATGCGATCGTCGTGGCGATCAAGGTGACGGTGATCGTGCTGTTCATCGGCTTCGGCATGTGGGTCGTGGACGGCGCCAACTGGCAGCCGTTCATCCCGGAGAACGCCGGGGAGTTCGGCCGCTTCGGCTGGAGCGGCGTGGTGCAGGCCGCGGGCATCATCTTCTTCGCCTACATCGGCTTCGACGCGGTCTCCACCGCGGCGCAGGAGGCGAAGAATCCCCAGCGCGACATGCCGATCGGCATCCTGGCGAGTCTCGCGGTGTGCACCGTGCTGTACGTCGCCGTCTCGGCGGTGCTCACGGGGATGGTTCATTACAGCGAGCTCAACACGCCGGCGCCGGTCGCCCTCGCACTCGACCGCCACCCGGAGCTCAACTGGCTCGCCGGCTGGATCAAGCTCGGCGCGATCGCCGGCATGACCTCGGTGATCCTGGTGATGATGCTCGGACAGCCGCGCATCTTCTATGCGATGTCGCGCGACGGGCTGCTGCCGCCGCTGTTCCGCCGCGTGCACCCGACCCACAAGACGCCGTACGTCGGCACGCTGATCACGGGCTCGCTGGCCGCACTCATCGCCGGGCTGTTCCCGGTGACGATCCTGGGCGAGCTCGTGTCGATCGGCACGCTGCTCGCCTTCACCACCGTGTGCATCGGCGTGCTCGTGCTGCGCTACACGCGGCCGGATATCCCGCGCCACTTCAAGGTGCCCGCCCCCTGGCTGGTGTGCATCTCGGGCGCGCTCGTGTGCACCGGCATGATGCTGTCGCTGCCGCAGGACACCTGGATCCGGCTGCTCGGGTGGACGATCCTCGGGTTCGCGATCTACGCCTTCTACGGGTTCCGGCACAGCGAACTGCGCAAGGGCGGCCGGTAGGCCCTTCGCCGCGAACGACTAAGGACCGGACCGGTCCTGGCCGGCCGCACGGGCCTCGCGCCGCGTAGCCCAGAGCGAGGCCAGCACACCGCCCGCCAGCGTGCCGAGGATGATGCCGAGCGAGACGAGATTCGGCACGTGGAAATGCCCGTGCAGCAGCATCTTCACGCCGACGAAGGCGAGGATCAGCACCAGGCTGTACTTCAGGTAGCGGAACATCGCCATCAGGCCGGCCACCGCGAAGTACAGCGAGCGCAGGCCGAGGATGGCGAAGGCGTTCGAGGTGAAGACGATGAACGGGTCGCGCGTCACGCCGAGGATGGCGGGGATTGAGTCCACCGCGAACACCACGTCGGTCAGCTCGACCATCACCAGCGCCACGAACAGGGGCGTGGCGTGCAGCTGCCCCTCGCGCCGCACGAAGAACCGCGCCCGGTCGAGCTCCTCCGTCACCGGTACGAACCGGCGCACCAGGCGCGCCGGGAAGCTCGCGCCGAAGTCGCGCTCCTCGTCGTCGTCCCGCAGCATCCTGAGCGCGGACAGCAGCAAGATCGCCCCGAACACGTAGAACATCCAGTCGAAGCGACTGAGCAGCGCCGTGCCCGTCGCGATCATCAGTCCGCGCAGCACGATCGCGCCGACGATGCCCCAGAAAAGGACCCGGTACTGGTAGAGCGCCGGGATCTTCAGGTAGGCGAAGATCAGCGCGATCACGAAGATGTTGTCGACGGACAGCGACCACTCGAGCAGGTAGCCCGTCACGTACAGCACGACGGCGTCCTTGCCGCCGTTCACGCCGGGACCCGGCTGGAAGTCGAACCAGGCGTGTTCGTAGAGCCCGTAGACCACCAGCGTGAACGACATCGCCACGCTCACCCACACGCCGGTCCAGAACAGCGCCTGCTTGACCGAGAGCTCGGCGGACTCGCGGTGCAGGACGCTGAGGTCGAGGATCAGCAGCGACAGGAAGATCGCGAGGAAGCCGCCCCAGACGAGCTCGTTCACCGGTCGACTCCTGGCTCACGCACCGCCGGCGTCACGCCGCGATGTCACGGCATGTCGTCGATCGCGTCCTTCTCCCGCTGAACGGGCATCAGGTCGCGGGCGGTGAGCTTGAGGTCGAGCGCGATCGAACTCGCCACGAAGATGGACGAATACGTGCCGACGAATACGCCAATGGCCAGCGCTACCGAGAAGCCCCGCAGAACGTCACCGGCGATGAAGAGCAGCGAAAACACCGCGATGAGCGTCGTCACGCTGGTCATCAAGGTGCGGGAAAGCGTGTCGTTGATCGCCAGGTCGATGATCTCCGCCGGCGTGCCCTTGCGCATCATAAGGAAGCGCTCACGGATCCGGTCAAACACCACGACCGTATCGTTGAGCGAGTAGCCGACCACTGCGAGGATCGCCGCCAGGGTCGGGAGGTCGAAGGTCATCTGGGTCGCGGCAAAGAAGCCGAGCACGAGGATCGGGTCGTGCAAGGCCGCCACGATCGAGCCCACGCCCAGCTTCCACTGGAAACGGATGGCCACGTACGCGAGGATCAGCAGGAATGCGAACAGTGCGGCAAGCGCACCCTGCTCCGCGAGTTCCTCGCCGATCTGGGCCCCCACGACCTCGGTGCGCCGCAGCTGCACCGCCGGCGCGTAGGCCCTGACGGCGTCCAGAACGGCCTCGCCCACGGCGCCGGTGTTCTCTCCCTCCTTGGGCAGCAGCCGCACGAGCACGTCGCGCTCGGTGCCGAAACTCTGCACCGATGCGTCCTCGTGCCCGGCATTGGAGAGAGCGTCGCGCACCTTGTCGAGGTCCGCCGCCTGCGGGAAGTTGAGCTCGAGCACGACACCACCGGTGAAGTCGATGCCGAAGTTCAACCCGCGGATGCCCACCATCAGCAGCGACGCCAGGATCAGCACCCCGGAGATCGCATACCACCGCTTGCGCAGCGGCATGAACCGGAAACTGGTTCGCTTCTTGAAGAACTCCATGTCGTGTCCGCCTCAGATCGGGAGGGCGTCGAGCTTGCGGCGCCGCCCCCAGATCATGTGAATGATGGCCCGACTGCCCAGGATGGCCGTGAACATCGACGTCAGGATGCCGAGACACAGCGTGACGGCAAACCCGCGCACCGGGCCCGTGCCGAACGTAAACAGCACGATGCCCGCAATCAGCGTGGTGATGTTCGAATCCGCAATGGCCGAGAAAGCCTTCTCGAAGCCGGCGTTGATCGCCGCATGCGGACTCATGCCGTTGCGCACTTCCTCGCGGATGCGCTCGTAAATCAGCACGTTGGCGTCGGCGGCCATGCCGACGGTGAGGACGATACCCGCGATACCCGGCAACGACAGTGTCGCCTGCAGCAGCGACATCACCGCGGTCAACAGCACCATGTTCATGAACAGCACGAAGGCCGCCGCCACTCCGAACCAGCGGTAATACAGCGCCAGGAAGATCAGCATGCCGATCAGGCCGACGAGCAGCGCCCGGAAGCCCCGCTCCACATTGTCCTGGCCCAGGCTCGGGCCCACGGTCCGTTGCTCGACGATGTAGAGCGGTGCCGCGAGCGATCCGGCGCGCAGCAGCATCGCAAGTTCGCTCGCCTCGCTGGCCATCACGCCGGTGATCTGGAAATTGCTGCTGAATACGCCGCGGATGGTCGCGACGCTGATCACCTCTTCCTCGGTGCACTCGCTGCCCGCGCGTGAGCCTTGGCAGGTCTCGCCCTCGCCGACGCGCTTCGTCTCGATGAACACGACGGCCATCGGCCGGCCGAGATTCTCGCGGGTGGTGTCGAGCATCTCGGCCGCGCCGCGGGCGTCGAGCTTGACGAACACGGCCGGCTGACCCTCCGAGAAGCCCGAGCTCGCGTCCACGAGCTGCTCGCCGGAGGCAATCACCTCGCGCTTCAGCAGAACCGGACCGCCTTCCCGGCGCTGGAACAGCTTTGAGCCGAGCGGCGCGCGGCCGGTCCGCTCTGCCTCGAGCGCATCGTTCTGGTCGTCCACCAACCGGAACTCAAGGGTGGCGGTGGCGCCGAGCACGCGCAGGGCCTCGTTCGGATCGCTCACCCCGGGCAGCTGTACCGTGATGCGATCCACGCCCTGGCGCGCGACGATGGGCTCGGTGACGCCGAGCTCATCCACGCGGTTGCGAAGTGTCGTGATGTTCTGCTGGATCGCAAAGTCCTGGCGCTGCTTGAGCTGCTCCGGAGTCAGCCGGACGGTCACCGTGCCGCCGGCGCCGTCGCGGCTGCCGTCGATCGACAACGTCGAATCCTGCTTGCGCAGCGCGGCCACCGCCCGCTCGACGTCATCGCCGCTGCGCAGGGTGATGCCGACGGCATCGGCGCCCTCCGCCTGGATGCCGGTGAAGGGGATCCGTTCGTTCCGCAGCAGCGTGCGGTAGTCGCGCTCCATGCTGGCGAGCAGTTGCTTCACCGCACCGGCGACGTCCACCTCGTAGAGAAAATAGACGCCGCCCCGCAGATCGAGGCCGAGGCTCATGGGCTTCAAGCCGACCGCGCGCATCCAGCCCGGCATGCGCGACCACTGCGACAGTGCCACGAGGTACTCGCCCTTCGTCCCCTGCTGGATCGCGTTGCGCGCCGCGAGCTGCTGCTCGGCGTCAGCGAAGCGCAGCACCAGTCGGTCGCCTTCGATGTGGGCGGCCTCCACCGGGATGCTCTTGGCCGCAAGCACTGCGGTCACGCCGGCCTGGGTCTGCTCGTTGAACGGCGCGCGGTCGTCACGCGAAAGCTGCAGTGCCGGTGCCTCGCCGAACACGTTCGGCAGCGCCAGCACCAGCGCGCCGAACATGACGACGGCGACCAGCCAGAGCCGCCAGGCCGGATAGGAATGCATGCGGGAGTTCCCCTGTCGCTCAGGCGTTCTTGTAGGTGCCCTTCGGCAGGACGCTGGTCACGGTGTGGCGCTGGACCTTGACCCGCACGCCGTCGGCCACCTCGACCGTGAGGAACTGGTCGCCGGCCTCGGTCACCTTGCCGAGCATGCCGCCGCTGGTGACCACCTCGTCACCGGTGGCGAGGGCGCTCACCATCGCCTTGTGCTCCTTGGCGCGCTTCGCCTGCGGACGGATCAGCAGGAAATAGAACACCACGAAGATCAGGACCAGCGGCAGCAACTGCAGGAAAGCATTGGGCTGCGCGCCTCCGGCGGCCTGCGCATGGGCGCTCGCGATCAACCACTCCATCTTGACGACTCCTGTGACCGGGCCCGAAGGGGGCTCCCAAAAAGGTTGCGGATTATACCCGAGCCCGGTCACCGCTGCCGGCCCGCTCGGCGCCTCCCTCCGGCCCGGCCCGGAATCCGGCGGCAAATCGCGCGAAATCGCCCCCCTCGATGGCCGTGCGGATGCGGCGCATCAGGTCGAGGTAGTAGTGCAGGTTGTGGATCGTGCCGAGCCGCGCGCCGAGGATCTCGTTGCAGCGGTCGAGGTGGCGCAGGTAGGCGCGCGAGTAGTTGCGGCAGGTGTAGCAGGCGCAGGCCGGGTCGAGGGGGCGCGTGTCGGCCTGGTGCGCGGCATTGCGGATCTTCACGACGCCCTGGCTCGTGAACAGGTGACCGTTGCGCGCGTTCCGCGTCGGCATCACGCAGTCGAACATGTCGATGCCGCGCAACACGGCCTCGACGATGTCGGCTGGTGTGCCCACGCCCATCAGGTAGCGCGGGCGATCCCGGGGCAGCTCGGGCTCGAGCCCGTCGAGCACCGCGTTGCGCTCGTCGGCGGGCTCGCCCACGGCCAGCCCGCCCACGGCGTAGCCGTCGAATCCGACTTCCCGCAGCGCCGCGATCGATTCGAGACGCAGCGCGAGGTGCGTGCCGCCCTGGACGATGCCGAACAGGGCGTTCGGATTGCCGAGCGCGCCGAATGAGTCCCGGCTGCGCCGCGCCCAGCGCATCGAGAGTTCCATCGACCGGCGCGCCTCGGCTTCCGTCGCCGGGTAAGGCGGGCATTCGTCGAAGGCCATCACGATGTCGGAATCGAACTCGGTCTGGACCTGCATCGAGATCTCCGGGCTCAGGAACACGCGGTCGCCGTTCACCGGCGAGCGGAAGTGCACGCCCTCCTCCGTGAGCTTGCGCAGCTCGGCGAGGCTGAAGACCTGGAAGCCGCCCGAGTCGGTCAGGATTGGTCCCGCCCAGTGCATGAAGCCATGCAGCCCGCCGTGGGCCCGGATCACCGCGGTGCCGGGACGCAGCATTAGGTGGAAGGTGTTGCCGAGCACGATCTGGGCGCCGAGTCCCGTGAGTTCCTCCGGCGTCATGGCCTTGACCGTGCCGTAGGTGCCGACCGGCATGAACACCGGGGTCTCGACCGCGCCGCGTCGCAGGTGCAGCCGGCCGCGGCGGGCGCGGCCGTCGGTGGCGACCAGGTCGAACTTCACGCGGCCTCCCGCGGCCCGAGCGCGGCCGGATCGGGCTCGACGAACATCGCATCGCCGTAGCTGAAGAACCGGTAGCGCTCCGCAACGGCATGGGCGTACGCAGCAAGCACGGGGCCGCGGCCGGCGAACGCGCAGACCAGCATGAGCAGCGTGGACTCGGGCAGGTGGAAGTTGGTCAGCAGCGCATCCACCACCCGGAAGCGATAGCCGGGCGTGATGAACAAGCGCGTGTCGCCTGCGTAGGGTGCGAGCGTACCGCCGGCCGCTGCCGATTCGAGCGCCCGCACGGCCGTGGTGCCGACCGCCAGGACACGCCCGCCGCGCGCGCGGCACGCGGCGACGGCCTCGCAGGTTGCCGCCGGCACCTCGGCGAACTCCGCGTGCATGCGGTGGCCGGCCAGATCGTCGACCCGGACCGGTTGGAAGGTGCCCGCCCCGACGTGCAGGGTCACGTACGAGCGGGACACACCGGCGCGCCCGCACGCCTCGAGCAGCGGCTGGTCGAAGTGCAGGCCGGCGGTCGGAGCCGCCACGGCGCCGGGCGCGCGCGCATAGACCGTCTGGTAGCGCTCGCGGTCCGTGTCCTCGACCGGCCGATGCAGGTACGGCGGCAGCGGCATTTCGCCGTGACGCTCGAACAGCGCGGCCGGTTCGGCCCCGAAGTCGAGCACCCAGAAATCGCCTTCGCGGCCGGTAACCCGGGCCTCGAGGCCGTCGGGTAGCAGAACTCGAGATCCGATGGACGGCGACTTGCTCGAGCGCAGTTGCACCAGCGCCCGCTCGCCCCCGATCACCCGCTCGAGCAGGATCTCGACTCGGCCCCCGCTCTCCTTGCGCCCACGCAGCCGCGCCGGAATCACACGCGTGTCGTTGAAGACCAGCAGGTCGCCCGCCCGCAGCAGGCCCGGCAGATCGACGAAGCGGCGGTCCGCCATCGCCCCGGTGCCCCCGACGAGTTGCAGCAGCCGGCTGTCGCTGCGCCGCGGGGCCGGGTGCCGCGCGATCAGATCGTCGGGCAGGTCGTAGTGGAAGTCGCTGCGGCGCATGGGCCGCGCATGCTAGCAGAGGCCTCTGGATTCCAATGGCAAAGCGCGGACGGTGCTCAGGCGGACCCGGACGCGGGCGGCTGCGGCGGTACCGCCGGCACGGGCACTGCCGGCCGCGCAGGCGCTGGCCGGCGCTCCCCGCCCTCGCGCGAGGCGCTGGCCGCCGGCACGGTGGCCTCGAGCGTCAGCGTCTTTCGCTCGCGCACGACGCCGAGCTGCACTCTTTCGCCGGGCTGGTAGGAGCGCAGGATCCGGAACGCGTGGCCCGGGTTCTCCGGCGTACGGCCGTCGATGGTCTGCAGCACGTCCCCCTCCTCCAGCGGCAGGCCCGGAGCGTTCGCGGCCCGAACCACGAGCAGACCGCGTTCGGTACCGAAGTACTGCCCGAGCTTCGGCGTCAGCGGCACGAGTTCCAGCGAACGAAAGCCGCGCTCGTTTCCGAGCAGGCTCTCGAGCCCCGGCATCGCCAGGCCCTCGGCCAGCGGTCCCGCCAGTCGTTCGCGCAGCACGCGCATCATCGGCGGCTCCGCCGGCGCCGCCGTTACCGACGCGCTGCGACGCTGGCCGTCGCGAAGGTAGTCCACCTTCACCGCACGGCCGGGCTCGACGCCCCGCATGAACTCGACGAGCTGCGCATTCGGACCTCGATCGCCCGTGCGTCGGAGGGCCTGCCCGTCCACCGCCACGAGGACGTCTCCCGCCTTGAGCCCGGCCTGCTCGGCAGGCCCGCCCGGGCTCACACCCACGACCTCGACGCCCTCGTCGCGTGAGGCGCCTCCGCCGACGTTGACGCCGAGCATGGAGCCCGGTGGACGACCCTGGACGAAGCGCATCACGTCGCCCTCGGTGCCGCCGTAGAGCTGCCGGCTGAGCTCGGCCACCTCGCGTGCCGAGCGGTCCAGCTGCTCCCGCGCCGCCTGCAACTGTTTCTCGAGCGCGGCCCGGTCGGCCGCGTCGGCGCTGCTCGCGACGCCAGGTGCAACCAGGGCGAGGCAGCAGGCTGCCGTTGCAAGGAGGAGATCGAAACGCATGGCTTTCACGGGAAACCTCCAGTTCACAGGACGGACCACTGGGCCTCGACATAGCGCAGCTGCACCAGCGAATTCATGACCTCGACGCGATTTCGCCACAGCGCCTCGGCCTGCGGGGCGGGCAACTGCGACCCGGCGAACGACAACTGGTGATCGAGCCACTGCACCTGGGACTCGAGCGAGTCGATGGGCAGCGACGTGTAGGCCCGGGCGACGGCCGGACGCTCGGGCAGCGCGGCGAGGACCGCCTCGAGCGCCTGCGAACGCGCGCGCAGGTCGGCGACGGAGGCAGGCTCCTGCAGGTCCCGATCGGCCGACGCCGACGGCTCGAGGACGCGGAGCGCCGCGAAGAGCCCGAGCGCGGCGACCGAAGCGGCCGCGGCCACACGTGCCGCCGTCGCACGCCAGCGGCGGCGCCGTCCGTGCCGGCCGAGGCGATCCTGGACGGAAGCCCAGGCCGTACCGGCACCAGCGGGCACGACCGGGAGGCCTCGCAGGCGCTCGCGCAGTGCCACTGTACTCGCGAGCGACGCGCTGCATTCGGCACAGGCTGTCACGTGCGCCGCGACGCGTGCCTCGACGGGCTCGCCGTCGCGCAGGCTCAGAAGCTCGTCTGGGCGGGCATGCATGTCGTCCTCTCCGCATCGGGTTCGAGCAGTTCGCGCAGACGCGCGTGGGCGCGCGCGAGCTGCGATTTCGAGAAACTCGCCGAGCCGCCCAGCAAGGCGCCGATCTCGGCGTGCGTGTAGCCCTCGACATCGTGCAGCCAGACCACCGCGCGCGCCGTTTCCCCGAGCCGGGCGAGCGCGCGCTCGAGATCGACCGCGTCGCCGCCGCAGCACTCGGAGGTCCGCTCGAGACCCGCGTCGGTGTCGCCGATGACGAGCGACCCGACCCAGCCGAGCCCACGGCGCCACGGGGATAGCAGGTACATGAGGCAGCGGCTGACGGCGATGCTCCGCACCCAGCCGGCGAACGAGCCGCGACCGTCGTACTGGTCGAGCTTCACCAGCACATCGACGAAGACGTCCTGGGCGACGTCCTCCGCCGCCGCGGTGCCCGGCACGAGGCGCCGTGCCAGCGTCCGCACGGGGGCGTTCGAAGGCCCGGTAGATCGCCGCCTGTGCCGTCGTGTCGCCCGAGCGGGCCCGGACCAGGACATCGAGGTCCACGTCGCTGTCGGAAAATGCGCTCATTCGCCGCATTAGATGCGCCGGCAACGGAAAAGGTCGCGGCGCACCTGTTGCACGGCTGGCGCGTCAGGCGGGCGAGGCGCCCGCCGCAGGTTCAGCCGCGCGGCGCGGCGCCCGCGAGGCTCGCGAGCAGCGGATCGGGCTTGGCGTCGCCGCAACGGAGCAGCGGCGACTCGGCGAGCCACTTGCGGTCGGGGTAGTAGGCGAACAGCAGCGCCCCTCCCTTCAGGGTGTCGATGACCGTCCGGGCGACCTCCGATCGCACCGCCGGGCATCCCCAGCTGCGGCCGATGCGCCCGAGCCGCTCCGCGATCGCCTCGCTCACGTAAGGAGCACCGTGCATGACGATCGCGCGTGACAGCGCGTTGTCGTTGAAGCCCGCGTCGAGGCCACGCAGCCGCAGCGAGTAACCGTTGCTGCCGTAATAAGTCTCGGCCGTCTGGTACAGCCCGAGGCTCGACATCTTGCTGCCTTCGACGTTCGAGAAACGCTCGGCGAGCCGTTCACCGGTGTTGCGCCCGTGCGCGACGAGTTCCTGATGGAGCAGCCGGCCGCGCACGACGTCGAAGATCCACAGGCGCGGCTGCGTCGAGGGCAGCGAGTAGTCGATCACGGCGAGGTGGCGGAAGCCATCGAGCAGGCCCTGCCGACGCGCGCAATCCGCCGCGCGGGTCGCGAGCGTGAGGACCTTTGGATTGGCGGCCGGCGCCGCCTGTGCGAGCTGGGCCACCAGCTGCACGTCGGCGATTGCCGGGGCGGAGGCGAGGAGCGGGAACAGGGCTGCGAGCCACCGACGTCGTCGCATGCGAGCACTCTCCGTGCAATGGCAGGCCGCCCGCAGGCGACGCGAATATCATTCGAGCGCCCCGGACCTGGAAGGTTCCCGGCAACTGCCGGCAAGTCGGGGCCCCGCTGGCCTCGCAGTGTGCAGGGAATTCGGCACGGTCATCAACAAGCTTTTTCAAATCACTGATCGGGTTCGCTTTTCTGTACTACTCACGGGGATCGGTTAAGCTTCCGGCCCCGCGCCGGGATGGCGGAACTGGTAGACGCACCGGACTCAAAATCCGGCGGTGGCAACATCGTGAGGGTTCGATTCCCTCTCCCGGCACCAAGGACTCGCCCCGCATGAATTTCTGCTCCCACTGTGGCCAGCCCGTGAGCCTGCGCGTGCCGGAGGGCGACCACCTGCCCCGGCACGTGTGCACGGCCTGCGGCACGGTGCACTACCAGAATCCGAAGATCGTCGCGGGCTGCGTGCCGGAGCACGACGGTCGGATCCTGCTGTGCCGGCGTGCCATCGAGCCGCGGCGCGGCTACTGGACCATTCCCGCCGGCTTCATGGAGAACGGCGAGACCACCCAGGAGGCGGCGCGGCGCGAGTCCATCGAGGAGGCGCTGGCGGAGGTCGAGATCGGCTCGCTGCTCGCGGTGGTGCACGTGCTGCACGCCGACCAGGTCCACGTCGTGTTCCGGGCGCGACTGCCGAAGCCGGAGTTCGGCGCCGGCGCGGAGAGCCTCGAGGTGATGCTGTGCGACGAGCACACGATCCCGTGGCAGGACATCGCCTTCCGCAGCGTGGACTTCGCCCTGCGCCGCTACCTCGAGGACCGCCGTGCCGGCCTCGAGCAGCACCATTTCACGGCCATCGACCTGCGCCCGCGCGGCACGCGCTGAGTCCCGTTTTGCAGCGCGTCGCCAGGGTTGGCAGAATACGCGGCCGCCGGCCTGCTGCCGGACGGCGCCGGATCAACGACCTTGGAGCGTGCTGATGACCTTCGTCGTCACGGAAAATTGCATCAAGTGCAAGTACATGGACTGCGTGGAAGTCTGCCCGGTGGACTGCTTCCACGAAGGTCCCAACATGCTGGTGATCGATCCCGACGAGTGCATCGACTGCACGCTGTGCGAGCCGGAGTGTCCAGCCGAGGCGATCTTCTCCGAGGAAGAACTTCCGGCCGACCAGACGACCTTTACCGCGCTCAACGCCGAACTGGCGAAGCTGTGGCCCGTGATCACCGAGAAGAAGGACGCGCCTGCCGACGCCAAGGAATGGGACGGTCGCCCCGGCAAACTCGGTTTCCTGGAGCGCTAGGGACGGGTCGGCTCAGCGGGTGGCCGCCGACTTCTCGGTCTCCTGGATGAGCTTGACGAGCTGGTCGGGGGTCAGGAAGCCGCCGACGTATTCCCCGCTCTGCGTGAATATGGCCGGCGTGCCCTCGACGCCGAGATCCTCGCCCATGGTGTACTGGGTCTGGATCGCCGAGGCGCCCGGGCAGGCCTTGACCTTGACCTCCTCACCCCGCTTCGCCCGCGTCAGCGCATCACGCCGGTCGGCGGAGCACCAGACGCCCTCGGCCTTGCGCCACGATTCCGTCCCCGGGCCACTGCGCGGGAACATCATGTAGCGCACCCGGATGCCGGCCTTGTTCAGGTCGGCCATCTGGTTGTGGAACTTGCGACAGAACCCGCAATCGATGTCGGTGAACACCGTCACGGTCATCTTCGCGTTCGCGGGCGAGAACACGATCATCTCGTCGTCGCGAGCGGCCGCGAGGGCCTTGGCACGCGCCGCGTTGCGGCGGCTCGCCGTGAGGTTGACCTGCGTGTCGAGGTCGTAGACGTTGCCGCTCACCAGATACTTGCCGTCGCTGCTCACGTAGGCGATCAGCCCGCCCATCGTCACCTCGTAGAGCCCGGGGATTGGCGACGGGCCGACGTCCTCAGGCTTGGCGCCGTCCAGCTTCGCGACCACCCGGGCACGCACGTCCGCAGGCACGGTGGCGTTCCCGACCGGTGCCACGGCCTTGGCCGGCGTCGCGGCCCGGGCGGGCGCGGCGGCCTTGGGCTGCGCGTCCTGGGCGAGTACCGGGGCGGCGAGCGGGCCGCAACCGACCGCGGCGAGAACAAGGGCAAGGGCGAGTTCGGGGCGCATGCTGTCCATCCGTTGGGGCGAGCGTTTCGCGTCCATGAGACCGCCGGGGCGGCCGCAGGTTCAACTTGGGGCGCCGGAGTCTACCAGAGCCGATTCGCGGTCACAGCCGAGCGGTCGCGCCGCGCAGGCTCAGCCGCGCGGGTGGTGCCTGGAGTGCAGGTCCTTGAGTCGCTCGCGCGCAACGTGGGTGTAGATCTGCGTGGTCGAGAGGTCGCTGTGGCCGAGCAGCATCTGCACGACGCGCAGGTCGGCGCCGTGGTTCAACAGGTGCGTGGCGAACGCGTGACGCAGCGTGTGCGGGGAAAGGTCTTTCTGGATTCCGGCGCTGCGCGCGTGTCGCTTGATGATGTGCCAGAACGCCTGCCGGGTCATCCGGTCGCCGCGCCGCGTCGGGAAAAGGTAGTCGGTCTGGCGTTCGAGCAGGATCTCGACCCGTGGCCCGAGCAGGAACTGCTGCACCCACTGCACGGCCTCCTCGCCGAGCGGGATCAGCCGCTCGCGATCGCCCTTGCCCACGATGCGGAGCACGCCCTGGCCGAGGTTGACCGAGGACAGCTTCAGGCTGACCAGTTCGGAAACGCGCAGGCCGGTGGCGTACAGGACCTCGAGCATCGTGCGATCGCGGTGACCCAGCGGGTCGCTCACGGTCGGCGCGCCCAGCAAGGCCTCGACTTCCTCCTCGGTGAGCGAGCGCGGCAGGGACCGCCCCACTTTCGGCATGTCGATCAGTGCCGTGGGATCCTCACGCAGCGTGCCCTCTCGCACCAGGTGCCGGTAGAACCGACGGAAACTCGACAGCTGGCGCGCCGTCGAGCGGGGCCTCGAGCCGCCCTGGATCCGCGCCGCCATGAACGACAGGACGTCCGCACGCGACGCGGACAGCAGGTCCAGCTCGTGCTGCTCGAGCCAGCGCTCGAGCGCCGACAGGTCCGCCCGGTAGGCTGCCAGGGTGTTGGGCGACAGGCCACGCTCCATCCAGACCGCGTCGAGGAAGCGGTCGATCGGTCCTGGGCCACCCGCATCGGCGCCGCCCCTGACCGGGAGAGCGAGTACGCGGCTGCTGGCTGCTTTGCTCATGTGACCTCGGAAATCCTCGTGGCGGCGAGTATGCGAGCCGCCCGACGGGCCGGGACGTGACCACACTCACAGATCACCGGCGCCTCGCCACCATATATCGAAGCAGTTCACAGAACCCGCCCGGCACGGCAGACTTGCGCGCCCCGAACGGGGTCCTCCCGAGGATTCTAGGATGCGTCGCGCGCTGGCAGGCGTGCTCACCACCGCCTACGGCGTGTGCGCGCTGGCCGTCTTCACCCTGCTGTTCGTGCTCGCCACGCTGCTCGCGCTGATCGTGCCGCGGCTCGAGTGGCGCCGTGCGCTGACGCATCGCCTCGCGCGCCTCGCCCTGCCGGTGCTGGGCGTGCGCCTCACGGTGGCGGGCCTTGGGCAGCTGCCGTCGGACTCGTGCGTCGTGGTCGCCAACCACGCGAGCTATCTGGACGGTATCGTCATGAAAGCGGCGCTGCCTCCGCGATTCTCGTTCGTCATCAAGCGCGAAGCGGCGTCAATGCCGGTGGCCGGTTTCCTGCTGAAGCGGATCGGCTCGGAGTTCGTGGACCGCCACAGCGAGGGTGGCCGGCGGCGCGACGCGATGCGGGTCCTGCGCCGGGCCGAGCAGGGGCATGCGCTAGTGTTCTTTCCGGAGGGCACTTTCGACGAGGCACCGGGTCTCAAGCGATTCCACGTCGGTGCGTTCGCTGCGGCCGTGCGAGGCGGCATGCCGGTGGTGCCGGCGGTAATCCACGGCGCACGCCGCGCCTTGCCGAACCGGGCCCTGATCGTGCGGCCGGGGCGGGTGCGGCTGGAGTTCCTTGCGCCCATCCCCGTGCCTGCATCCGCTCACGCGGCCGACGACCTGCGACGGGCGGCCCGGACCGCGATCCTCTCGCGTCTCGAGGAGCCGGATCTCGCGCCCGAGCAGACCCGACGCGGCTGACCCAGCACCTGGCGCCACCCGCGTCACATGCTGCGCCGGTACTGCCCGCCCACGTCGTAGAGCGCCCGCGAGATGCTGCCGAGGGAGGCGACCTTGACGGTCTCCATGAGCTCGGCGAACACGTTTTCGCCTCGGGCAGCCGTTGCCTGGAGCTGAGCCAGGGCGGCCGGCCGGCGATCCTCATTGCGCGCCAGGAAGGCACGCACCGCCCGCACCTGCGCCTGCTTCTCCTCGTCGGTGGAGCGGATCAGCTCGGCTTCGTGGATCTCGCTCGCGTCCTCCGTCCCGAGGTAGGTGTTCACGCCCACGATCGGCAGCCGCCCGTCGTGCTTGAGCGTCTCGTAGTAGAGGCTCTCCTCCTGGATCTTGCTGCGCTGGTACATGGTCTCCATTGCGCCGAGCACCCCGCCGCGCTCGGACAGCCGGTCGAACTCCCGGTAGACGGACTCCTCCACGAGATCGGTGAGCGCGTCGATCGCGAACGAGCCCTGCCAGGGGTTCTGGGTCTTGTTGAGCCCGAGTTCCTTGTTGATGATGAGCTGGATCGCCACCGCGCGGCGCACCGACTCCTCGGTGGGCGTGGTGATCGCCTCGTCGTAGGCGTTGGTGTGCAGGCTGTTGCAGTTGTCGAACAGGGCATAGAGCGCCTGCAGCGTGGTGCGAATGTCGTTGAACTGGATCTCGCGCGCGTGCAGGCTGCGACCCGAGGTCTGGATGTGGTACTTCAGCATCTGCGAGCGCGGCCCGCCGCGGTACAGGTCGCGCATCGCACGTGACCAGATGCGTCGCGCGACGCGGCCGATCACCGCGTACTCCGGGTCCATGCCGTTCGAGAAGAAGAACGACAGGTTGGGCGCGAACTCGTCGATCTGCATGCCCCGCGCGAGGTAGTACTCCACGAGCGTGAAGCCGTTGGCGAGCGTGAAGGCGAGCTGCGAGACCGGGTTCGCGCCCGCCTCGGCGATGTGATAGCCGGAGATCGAGACCGAGTAGAAGTTGCGCACGTCGTGCTCGATGAAGAACTGCTGCACGTCGCCCATCATCCGGAGCGCGAACTCGGTGGAGAAGATGCAGGTGTTCTGCGCCTGGTCCTCCTTGAAGATGTCGGCCTGCACGGTGCCGCGCACCAGCGACAGGGCCTCGCCACGGATCCGCTCGTAGGTTTCCCGGTCCACGAGCTCATCGCCCGTCACGCCGAGGAGACCGAGGCCCGAGCCGTCGTGCCCGGCCGGCAGCTCGCCCTGGTAGCGTGGCCGCTCGCGGTCGCGGTACAGGTCCGCGATCTTCCGCTCGGCCTGTTCCCAGCGACCGTTCTCCCGCAGGTGGCGTTCGATACGCTGGTCCACCGCCGTGTTCATGAACATGGCGAGGATCATCGGCGCGGGCCCGTTGATGGTCATCGACACCGAAGTCGTCGGCGCGCAGAGGTCGAAGCCCGAATAGAGCTTCTTCATGTCGTCGAGCGTGGCGATGGACACGCCGGAGTTGCCGATGCGCCCGTAGATGTCGGGGCGCTCGTCCGGGTCCTCGCCGTACAGCGTCGTCGAATCGAAGGCCGTGGACAGCCGCGCGGCGCCGTGCCCGCCCGCGACGTAGTGGAAGCGCCGGTTGGTGCGCTCGGGGCCGCCCTCGCCCGCGAACATGCGCGTCGGATCCTCCTCCTCTCGTCGGTACGGGTACACGCCCGCGGTGTACGGGAAGTGCCCGGGCAGGTGCTCCTTGAGCAGGAAGGTGAGCAGGTCGCCCCAGTCGCGATGCGTAGGCACCGCGAGCTTGGGCACCTTGTTGTGGCTCAAGGTCTCCGTGTAGTTCGCACCGTGAACCTCGCGGCCACGGACCGTGTAGGCGTACTCCTCGTCGGTCGCGGACTTCGCGACCCCGGGCCAGCGGCGCAGGGCGTCGAGCCCCTCCGGGCCCACCGCCTCGAGAGCCTCGTGGTAGGCGGTCCGCAGCCGCGCCCGAGAGGCGTCCGTGGCGTCCGCGAGCGCCGCGGCCGGGTAACGTTCGAGCGGTGGCGGCAGGGCGGGATCGCCGAGAGCGCGCAGGGCATCGTGGAGACTGTGGGCGCGGCTCGCCGCGGCGGCGCGATGCTGCAGCTCGTTGCCTGCGCGCCGCCCGTTCGCCGCGATCTCGGCGAGGTAGCGCGTGCGGCTTGCCGGCACCAGCGCGTGACGCTCGACGAGCTCCGTCGGGCCAGGGTCCGCGACTGCCCAGCCGCGCCCGCCCTCGCCCGCCTTCTCCTCGAGTTTGCGGCACAGGGCGGCGAACAGGCGATTCACGCCCGGGTCGTTGAAACGGCTCGCGATGGTGGGAAACACCGGCACGGCGTCGTCCGGGAGCTGAAACGCCGCGCGGTTGCGGCGCCACTGCTTGCGCACGTCGCGCAGCGCATCCTCGGCGCCGCGTTTCTCGAACTTGTTGAGCGCCACGAGCTCGGCGTAGTCGAGCATGTCGATCTTCTCGAGCTGGCTCGCCGCACCGTACTCGCTGGTCATCACGTAGAGCGGCACGTCCACGAGGTCCACGATCTCGGTGTCGCTCTGGCCGATGCCAGCGGTCTCGACCACGATCAGGTCGAAGCCGGCGTGCCTGAGCAGGTCGAGCACGTCGGCCAGCACCGCGCTCGTCGCGAGGTGCGCACGCCGGGTGGCGAGCGAGCGCATGAACACCTGCTCGGCCGCCAGCGCGTTCATCCGGATGCGGTCCCCGAGCAGCGCCCCGCCGCTGCGCCGCCGCGTGGGGTCCATGGCCACGACCGCGAGGTTGCGGCCCGGGAAATGCCGCACCAGCCGCAGCAGCAGCTCGTCGGTGAGGCTCGATTTGCCGGCGCCGCCGGTGCCGGTGATGCCCACCACGGGCGCACGCCGTGGCGCCCGGGCGCCCGACCGGCGCAGCGCCTCGCGCAGCGCCGCCGTCGCCTCGCCGAGTTCGAGAGCCGAGATCGCGCGCGCCACCTGCTGCTGGTCTCGCGGGCCCATGGGGCCGAACACAAACGGCGGCCGCTGCCCGGTCGCCGCGCGCGTGCGCCGGATGACATCGGCGATCATGCCTTCGAGACCCAGCTTGCGTCCGTCCTCGGGCGTGTAGATGCGCTCGACGCCGTAGGCCTCGAGCTCCTCGATCTCGTGCGGGGCGATGGTGCCGCCGCCGCCCACCACGACCCGGATGTGACCCGCTCCTCGCTCGCGCAGCATGTCGACCATGTAGCGGAAGTACTCATTGTGCCCGCCCTGGTAGGAACTGACGGCGATGCCGTCGGCGTCTTCCTGGATCGCCGCGCGGACGATGTCCGCGACGCTGCGGTTGTGGCCGAGGTGGACCACCTCGGCGCCGTGGGCCTGCAGGAGCCGACGGATGATGTTGATGGCGGCGTCGTGACCGTCGAACAGCGAGGCGGCGCTCACGAAGCGCAGCGGCGCATCCTCCGACTGCAGCTCGGGCGCCCGCCGCGCCGCGCCACCACCTGCCCTGTCGTCGCTCATGCCTCGATCCCCTCTTGTGCCCCGCAGACGCCGGCGTTCCACGGCTCCCGGCGTGTCCCGGTCGGAATCCTAGGGTAGCGCATGGCCGTCACCCCGCGTGCGCCGGCGCCGGTCGCGGCGACCGGCTTCGTCTTGCGCCGCAAAATCACGCCGGCTTACACTCCCCGGGCTTCGCTCCGGCCGCGCCCGTCGCGCGAGACACGCCGCCCCAGGGAGACCCCGCAATGAATGACCAAGTCGTGATCCTGGCCGCGCGCCGCACCCCGATCGGCAGCTTCCAGGGCGTGCTGTCCGCCGCCACCGCGCCACAACTCGGTGCCGCCGCTGCGCGTGGCGCCCTGGCCGACGCCGGACTGCCGGGTGACGCGCTCGACGAGGTGATCTTCGGCTGCGTGCTGCCGGCAGGCCTCGGCCAGGCTCCGGCGCGCCAGGCCGCGCTCGCGGCCGGCATCGCGGCCTCAGTACCTGCGACGACCGTGAACAAGATGTGCGGGTCCGGCATGAAGGCCCTGATGCTCGCGGCCGACCAGATTGCCGCCGGCGGCACGACGCTGGCGCTCGCGGGCGGCCTCGAGTCCATGAGCAACGCCCCCTATATTCTACTCAAGGCCCGCGCCGGCTATCGAATGGGCCACTCGGAACTGATCGACCACATGTTCTACGACGGGCTGCAGAGCCCGTGGGACGGCCAGGCCATGGGCTGCTTCGCCGAGTCCGCGGCCGACAAGTACGGCTTCACCCGGGCCGCGCAGGATGCGTTCGCCGCCGAATCCGTGCGGCGCGCCCAGCGCGCGGTGCGGGACGGCGACTTTGCCGACGAGATCGCCCCCGTCGTCCTCAAGACCCGCAAGGGCGAGCAGACGGTGGACCGCGACGAGACGCCCTTCGCCGTGGACATCGAGAAAATCCCGACCTTGAAGCCCGTGTTCCGCAAGGACGGTACTGTCACTGCGGCCTCCTCCTCGTCCATCTCCGACGGCGCGGCGGCGATCATCATTTCGAGCGAGGCGGCGGCCGTGATGCGCGGCCTGAAGCCGCTCGCCCGGATCGTGTCCCACGCGAGCCATGCGCAGGCCCCGGAGTGGTTCACGACCGCCCCCGCCCCCGCGATCCAGAAGGCGCTCGATCGCGCCGGCTGGAAAGCCTCGGACGTGGACCTCTACGAGATCAACGAGGCCTTCGCGGTGGTCACCATGGCCGCCGCGCAGGACCTCGGGCTCGACATGGCGCGGGTCAACGTCAACGGCGGCGCCTGCGCGCTCGGCCACCCGATCGGCGCGACCGGCGCCCGGCTCGTCACTACGCTGCTGCACGCACTGCGCCGTCGCGGCCTGCGCCGTGGCATCGCCAGCCAGTGCATCGGCGGCGGCGAGGCCACCGCGATCTGCATCGAACTCATCGGCTGACGCGAGCCCCCGGACACAGAACATGCAGATCAAGGACAAGGTCGTCGCGATCACAGGCGGCGCGCGGGGCATCGGCAAGGCGATCGCGACGGCTTTCGCGGAGCGTGGCGCCCGGATCGCTCTCGTGGACCTCGTGCCGCCGGACCTCGAGGCGGCACGCGCCGAACTTGCCGCCCGCGGCACGGAGGTGCGCAGCTACGCGGCGAACGTCGCGAAGGAAGACCAGGTGTGCGCCGCGCTCGACGGAGTGGTCGCGGATTTCGGCCGCCTCGACGTCATGATCAACAACGCCGGCATCATCAAGGACGCACTGCTCGTGAAGGTCAGGGACGGCGCGGTCGTGGGCAAGATGTCGCTCGAGCAGTGGCAGGCCGTGATCGACGTCAACCTCACGGGCGTGTTCCTGTGCGGGCGCGAGGCCGCCGAGCGCATGATCCGGCTCGGCCACGGCGGCGTGATCGTGAACATCGCCAGCATCTCCAAGGCCGGCAACGCCGGCCAGAGCAACTACTCGGCCGCCAAGGCCGGCGTCACCGCGATGGCGGTCGTGTGGGCGCGCGAGCTCGCGCGCTTCGGGATCCGCGCGGCCTCGATCGCGCCGGGCTTCACGCGCACCGACATCCTCTCGGCCATGCCGCCCGAGATGCTCGAGAAGATGACGGCGCCCGTGCCGCTCAAGCGGCTCGGGCTGCCCGAGGAGGTCGCGCACGCGGCCGTGTTCATCGCCGAGAACGACTACTTCACCGGCCGCAGCATCGACCTCGACGGCGGCCTGAGGCTCTGATCATGCACATCAAGGAAGCACGCGCGATCATCACCGGCGGGGCCTCGGGGCTCGGCCGGGCCGTGGCGGAGGACATCGTCGCCGCGGGCGGCCGGGTCGCGTTGCTCGACGTCAATGCGGCGGCGGGCCATGCGCTCACCGCCGGGCTCGGCGATCGGGTGACGTTCATCGCGACCGACGTGACTTCGGAGGCGGCGGTCAACGCCGCCGTCGCGGCCGCGTCCCAGGCGATGGGCGGAATCAACCTCGCGGTGAACTGTGCCGGCGTCGGCTGGCCGAAGCGCATGGTCGGCAAGGACGGGCCGATGCCGGGTGATTTCTTCCGCAAGGTGATCGAGATCAACCTCGTCGGCACGCTGCTGGTCTGCAAGGCGGCGGCGGCCGAGATGCAGAAGAACGCGCCGAACGCCGACGGCGAGCGCGGCGCGATCGTGATGACGGCCTCGGTGGCGGCCTACGACGGCCAGATCGGCCAGGTGGCCTACGCGGCCTCAAAAGGCGGCGTCGTCGGCATGACCTTGCCCATGGCGCGGGAACTCGCGGCCTTCGGCATCCGCGTCGTGACCATCGCGCCGGGGCTTTTCCTCACGCCGATGATGGCGGCCCTGCCGGCCGAGGCGCAGGAGTCGCTCGGCAAGCAGGTGCCCTTCCCGCCCCGGCTCGGGCGCCCCGCCGAGTACGCATCGCTCGTCAGGCAAGTCGTGGAAAACCCCATGCTCAACGGCGAGACGATCCGGCTCGACGGCTCGATCCGCATGGCGCCACGCTGAGCCCGCCCGGCCCGGCCCGGCGACGGCGCACGGGGCGGTAGAATGAAAAGCACCGCGCGGCCGCCTGCTGCCGCGCCCGAATACGAGACCAGGGAACGCCATGGCTGATCCAGCACTCGAGAGCATCGAACGCGACGTGATGGAGTACGACGTCGTCGTGGTGGGCGGCGGCCCCGCGGGAATGGCCTGCGCCATCCGCCTCAAGCAGCTGAAGCCGGACCTCAACGTCTGCGTCCTCGAGAAGGCCGCGAGCGCCGGTGCCCACATGCTCTCGGGCGCCGTGATCGAGCCGGGCCCGCTCGATGCGCTGCTGCCGGCCTGGCGCGAGGAGTTCAAGGGCATCCGCGTGCCGGCGGGCACGGACGAGTTCGCCCTGCTGACCCGGTCCAAGCGCTACAAGCTGCCGACACCGCCGCAGATGAACAATCACGGCAACTTCATCGTCTCGCTCGGCAACCTCGTGAGCTACCTCGCCGGCCAGGCCGAGGCGCTTGGATGCGACGTGTTCGCGGGCTTCGCGGCCGCCGCGCCGCTCTACGACGAACAGGGTGCGGTTGCCGGCGTGCGTATCGGGGACATGGGACTCGAGAAGGACGGCACCGCTGGCCCCAACTTCGCGCCGGGCCCGGAGATCCGCGCAAAGACCACGATCCTGGCCGAGGGTTGCCGCGGCAGCGTGTCCAAGGAACTGATCCGTCGCTTCCGCCTCGACGCGGGCAAGTCGCCGCAGACCTACGGCCTCGGCTTCAAGGAGCTGTGGCAGCTGCCGCCCGGGCGCGTGGTTCCTGGCACGATCCAGCACACGGTCGGTTTCCCGATGGACACGGCGACCTACGGTGGCAGCTTCCTCTACCACCTCGACGAGGAGCGCGTGTACGTCGGCTTCGTGGTCGGGCTCGACTACGCCGACCCGCGCTTCCAGCCGTTCGAGGCCTTCCAGCAGTTCAAGAACCACCCGAGCATCAAGGCGCTGCTCGACGGCGGCGAGCTGCTCGCCTACGGTGCGCGCACCATCATCGAGGGCGGCTGGCAGTCCATGCCCACTCTCGAGATGCCGGGCGCGATGCTGGTCGGCGATGCCGGCGGCACACTCAACGTGCCCAAGATCAAGGGTGTCCACCAGGCAGTTCGCTCGGGCGTGCTCGCCGCCGAGCACCTCGTCGAGACCGGCGGCAGCACCGGCTACGACCAGCGCTGGCGAACCTCGCCCGGCGGACTCGAGCTCTACAAGGTGCGCAACATCCGACCGGGCTTCAAGCACGGCATGTGGATGGGCATGCTGAACGGCGCCCTCGAGACGGTCACTGCGGGCCACTCGCCCTGGACCCTCGCCAACCACGCCGACCACTCCGCGCTGCAGCGGCTGGACCAGCTCGCCTCCCCCGACCGCGGATGGAGCGATCGCGCCCTGAAGCCCCGCGACCGGCTGAGCGCGGTGTTCTTCGCCGGCAACACGCACGAAGAGGCGCAGCCGGTGCACCTCAAGGTGGCCGACACCAGCATTTGCGCGACGCGCTGCGCGCAGGAGTATGGCAATCCGTGCCAGCACTTCTGCCCTGCGCACGTCTACGAGATGGTGGACGACGGCGCCGGCGGAAAGCGTCTGCAGATCAACGCTTCGAACTGCGTGCACTGCAAGGCCTGCGACATCAAGGATCCTTACGAGATCATCACCTGGACGACGCCCGAGGGCGGGTCCGGCCCGAACTACCAGAGCATGTGAGCGGGCGCCGCGCATGGTCGAGCCGATCTGGACCCCGTCGGCCGAGCGCGTCGCGGCCTCGAACCTGACGCGATTCGCAGCTTTCGCGCGCGAGCGGTTCGGGGCACCCACCGGCGGCTACGCGTCACTGTGGCGCTGGTCGGTGGACGAGCGCGAGCGGTTCTGGAGCGCCTTGTCGGAGTTCGCCGGCGTGCTGCACTCGCCCGGAACGGCGCCGGTGCTGCAGCACCGCGACCGCATGCCGGGCGCCGTGTGGTTCGAGGACACCCGCCTCAACTACACCGAGAACCTGCTCGCGCGCGACGACGGGCAGGTGGCGCTCGTGTTCTGCAATGAGCGAGGCACGCGCCGCGAGCTCAGTTACCGCGAGCTGCGCGCCGAGGTCGCCCGGGTGGCCGCGGGCCTGCGCGAGCTCGGCATCGGGCCGGGGGACCGCGTCGCGGGCTTCGTGCCGAACCTTCCCGAGACCGTCATCGCCATGCTCGCCACCACGAGCCTCGGCGCCGCCTGGACGTCCTGCTCGCCGGACTTCGGCATCAACGGCGTGCTCGACCGCTTCGGCCAGGTGGCGCCGCGCGTGCTGTTTGCCGCCGACGGCTATTTCTACAACGGCAAGACGATCGACTCGCTCGCGCCTGTGCGCGGGGTGCTCGAACGGCTGCCGTCGGTCGAGCGCGTGGTGGTGATTCCGTACGAGAGCGAGAAGCCGGACCTCGGCGGCCTGGCCGGCGCCGTCGCCTTCGGCGAGTTCGGCCGTCCGGGTGGCACCCTCGAGTTCCGCCGCGTGCCGTTCGACACGCCGCTGTTCGTGATGTATTCGTCGGGCACCACCGGCGTTCCCAAGTGCATCGTGCACGGCGTCGGCGGCACGCTGCTGCAGCACCGCAAGGAGCACCTGCTGCACACCGACCTCAAGCCCGACGACCGCCTGTTCTTCTTCACGACCTGTGGCTGGATGATGTGGAACTGGCTGGTGAGCGGGCTCGCCACCGGCTGCACGGTGGTGCTGTACGAGGGCTCGCCCTTCGCCCCCGACCGCGACGTGCTGTGGCGCATGGCCGAGCGAGAGCGCATCACCGCCTTCGGCACGAGCCCGAAGTACCTCTCCGCGCTGCAGAAGGACGGCGGCGAGCCCGGGCGCGACTTCGACCTCGGCGCCCTGCGCACGCTGATGTCCACCGGGTCGCCGCTCGCGCCGGAGCAGTTCGACTACGTTTACGGATCGATCAAGGCCGACCTGCACCTCGCCTCGATCTCGGGCGGCACCGACCTCATCTCCTGCTTCTGCCTCGGCAATCCCTGGTTGCCGGTGCACCGCGGCGAGATCCAGTCGCCGGGCCTCGGCATGGCGACCGCGGTCTGCGACGACGACGGCCGGCCGGTGCGCGAGCAACAGGGTGAACTCGTTTGCAGGGCGCCCTTCCCGTCGATGCCGATCGGCTTCTGGAACGACCCGGACGGCTCGAAATACCGCGCCGCCTACTTCGAGCGCTTTGCGAACGTGTGGTGCCACGGCGACTATGCGGTGCACACGGCTCACGACGGCTTCATCATCCTCGGCCGATCGGACGCCGTGCTGAATCCGGGCGGCGTGCGCATCGGCACGGCGGAGATCTACCGGCAGGTCGAGAAGCTCGGGGAGATCCTCGAGAGCCTCGCGGTCGGCCAGGACTGGGACCACGACGTTCGCGTGGTGCTGTTCGTGAGGCTGCGGCCGGGCGTGGATCTCGACGCGGCGCTCGAGCGAAGGATCCGCGAAACGATCCGCGCCAATGCGACGCCACGCCACGTGCCGGCGCGCATCGTGGCCGTCCCGGACATCCCGCGCACCATCAGCGGCAAGATCGTGGAACTCGCGGTGCGTAACGTGATCCATGGCCGCCCGGTGCGCAATACAGATGCGCTCGCCAACCCGGAGGCGCTCGAGCATTTCCGCGATCGCCCCGAACTGGCGAGCTGAAGGGCACGGGGGCGCCATGAGCAGCCGTGGAACGCTGCACGACGCCTACCACGAATCGCTGCGACGCCACGGCTACCGGCCGGACGCGGCACAGGAGCATGCCGTCGGCCGGCTCGAGGACCTGCGCAGGCGGCTCGAGTCGGCGCACGCAGGCCGCAGCGGCTGGCTCACGCGGCTGTGGCGCACGGGGCGAGCCAACACTGCGGCGGTGCGCGGCCTGTACCTGTGGGGCGGCGTCGGACGCGGCAAGACGTTTCTCATGGACCTGTTCCACGCCGAGCTCGCGCTGCCGGCGCGGCGCCAGCACTTCCACCGATTCATGAAGGACGTGCACGGGCGCCTGCGCGCGCTGCGGGACATCGAGCGCCCGCTCGAGCACGTCGCGGCTGAGCTCGCCGGCGACGCACGCGTGCTGTGCCTCGACGAGCTGTATGTCAGCGACATCGCCGACGCGATGCTGCTGTCCGGACTTTTCTCAGGCCTCGTCGAGCTGGGGGTCACGCTGGTGTTCACATCGAACGCGCCGCCGGGCGAACTCTACCGGCACGGCCTGCAGCGCAGCCGCTTCCTGCCCGCGATCGCGCTCATCGAGCGCTGCACCGAGACCGTGAACGTGGACGCGGGGCTCGACTACCGGCTGCGTCAGCTCTCGCGGGCGCCGCTGTATCTCGACGCGCTCGACCCGTTCGCGGACGAGTCGCTCGCGCTACGCTTCGAGGAGATCGCGGGCGAGCCCGGCGAGCCCGGCGGCATGCTCGAGGTCGAGGGACGCGAGATCCCGCTGCGCCGTCGCGGCGCCGAGGTCGTATGGTTCGACTTCGCGGCGCTCTGCGCCGGGCCACGCAGCGCCTCGGACTACGTCGAGATCGCACGCGACTTCCACACGGTGTTCGTGTCGGGGATCCCGGTGCTCGAGAACGGCGCCAACGACCCCGCGCGGCGCTTCATCGCCCTCGTGGACGAGTTCTACGACCGCAATGTGAAGCTGGTGCTGTCGGCGGCTGCGGCGCCCGAAGGACTCTACCGCGGTGAGCGACTCGCCTTCGAGTTCGAGCGAACCCGCAGCCGGCTTGCCGAAATGCAGACGCACGAGTACCTCGCCCGCCCGCACCTCGCCTGAGCCGCGGACCGCGCTCCGGAAGCGGCTACACTGGCCGGAATTCAAATCACGGGCCCGAGCGTGAAGCCACCCGACCGCGACGCCCTCGACCTCGAGCGCTTCCTGCCGTACCGGCTGTCGGTGCTCACGAACCTCGTGAGCGGCACCATCGCCGACGCGTACCAGCGCCGCTTCGACCTCACCATTCCGGAGTGGCGCGTGATCGCCGTGCTGTCGCGTCACCCGGGCCTGTCGGCGGCGGAGGTGGGTGAACTGACGCGCATGGACGCAGTCGCCGTGAGCCGTGCCGTGGCGCGGCTGCTGCGCGCCGGACGTCTGCGCCGCGCCGTCTCGCCGCTGGATCGCAGGCGCTCGGTGCTCAGCGTCTCGCCCGCCGGCGCCGCCGTCTATCGCGAGGTCGCGCCGCTCGCGCTCGGCTACGAGCGCGAACTGCTCGGCGCACTCGGCACGGCCCAGCGTGCCGTTCTGGACCACGCACTCACCAAACTCACCGAGCGGGCCCAGTCACTGGCTGGCTCGCTCGAGGCATCGTGCGAAGGGCCGAACGGCCGACGTGCCGACACCCGAGTCCCCGGCCCAAGGCGCCGACGCTGAACATCGTGTTGCGTTGCGGCAGCCGGCGCCTGCACGGGCGCGGCGATGCGCTGGCTATAATCCGCGCCGGGCCAAGACGGCCCCAAGGACCAACTCCATGCCAGGAACCATCCCCGCTGCACGGCAGCACCTGATCGCCGCCATTGCAGCCAAGTCGCGATCGCGCGGCGCAACGCTTCCGCTCGCCGCGTTCGTGCAGGCCTACTACCGCGGCGTCGACGAATCCGACCTGCGGGACGGCGATCCCGCCGCGCTCGCTGCGGCCGCCGCGGGCCACCTGCGCTTCGGCGCGACGCGCAAGCCGGGCCGCGCGCTGGTGCGCGTGTTCAACCCCACCGTCGAACGCGACGGCTGGCGGTCGCCGCGCACCGTCGTCGAGGTCGTGACGGACGACATGCCGTTCCTGGTCGATTCGCTCGCGATCGTTCTTAACGACTGCGGGCTGTCGATTCACACGATGGTGCATCCGGTGTTCAGCGTGCGTCGCGACCGTGCCGGGCGCCTGCTCGAGGCGAACGGCGAGACGGCGGACGGCGCGATGGAGTCCTGGCAGCACGTCGAGGTGGACCGAAGCACGGATGCGGTGCGACTCGAGCACGTGCGGGAGCGCATCGAGTCGACACTCGAGGACGTGCGGCTCGCCGTCGGCGACTGGCCCCGGATGGTCGAGCTGGCACGCGAGACCGCTGCCGCGGTGACCTCCAAGGTGCCCGGGATTGGTCGCGCCGAGGCCGTCGAGGCGTCCGCCTTCCTCGACTGGCTGGCGGACAATCATTTCACCTTCCTGGGATACCGCGAGTACCGCCTCGAGCGCGGCGCTTCGGTGGACCGGCTCGTGCCGGTGGCGGGCTCGGGTCTCGGCCTGCTGCGCACGGGCCCGGGCCGCCCGCGGCCGCAGGCCACTGAGTTGCGGGGCGAAGTGCGGCGCAAGGCGCGCGAGGCGGCGCTGCTCGTGGTGACCAAGGCCAACTCGGTCTCCACCGTGCACCGCGCGACCTACCTCGACTACATCGGTGTCAAGATGTTCGACGCCCGCGGCGAGGTGACCGGGGAGCGACGCTTCATCGGGCTGTTCACCTCCGGCACCTACAGCGCGAGCCCGCGCTCGATCCCGCTGCTGCGACACAAGGTGCAGCGCGTCATCGACCACTTCGGCATCTCGCCCGTCAGCCACGACGGCAAGGCGCTGATGCACGTGCTCGAGTCCCACCCGCGTGACGAGCTGTTCCAGGCCAGCGTCGCCGAACTGGTGCGCAGCTTCCGCGGCATCGTGAACCTCTACGAGCGGCGCCGCGTGCGCCTGCTGCTGCGCCGCGACCCGTACGGGCGATTCTTCTCCTGCCTGCTGTACGTGCCTCGCGACCGCTACAACACCCAGGCCCGCGAGCGCATCGAGCGGATCCTGCTCGAGGAACTCGCCGGCGACTCGCTCGAGGCGCAGGTTACGATCTCGGAGTCGGCCCTCGCGCGACTGCACTTGCTGGTGCGTACCGATCCCGACCGGGAGATCGACGCCGACGTCGAGCGCATCGAGGCACGCATCGCCGAGACGCTGCGCACCTGGGAGGACCGGCTGCGGACCGAACTCGACGCCCGGATGCCCGGCGAGCAGGCCGAGGAACTCGCGCGGCGCTTCGACGGCGCCTTTCCGGCCTCCTTCCAGGAGGACGTGCCGGCCGCGCAGGCCATTCCCGACCTGCTCGAACTGCGCAGCCTGCCTGACTCGCCGGACGCGCTCGGCCTCGCGCTGCTCGGCAGTGGCGACCCGGGCGCCCTCCTCCACCTGCGTCTGTACCGGCGCGGCGAACCGATCGCCATGTCCGACCTGCTGCCGCTGCTCGAGAACTTCGCACTGCGCGTGATCAACGAACGGCCGTACCGCGTCGAGACGCAGGACGGCGCGCGCTACTGGATCCAGGATCTCGAGGTGGCCCTGGCCGGCGGAGGTCGCCTCGACCCGGGCCAGGCCGAGGCACGTTTCGAGGCGGCGTTCTTCGCCGCGTGGCACGGCCGGGCCGAGAGCGACGGGTTCAACCGCCTGGTGCTCGCGGCCGGCCTCGATTGGCGCCAGGCGGTGGTGCTGCGCGCCGTCTGCCGCTACCTGCTGCAGACCGGCCTGCCCTTCAGCCAGCGCTACATGGAATCGGTTCTCCTGCGACACCCCGCCCTCGCGGCCCGGCTCGCGTGGATGTTCGAGGCACGCTTCGACCCACGCCTCGCGACGGCGACGCGCACGTCGCAGCAGCGTGCGCTCGCCCAGGAGATCGACGAGGCGCTCGAGCGGGTCACGAGCCCGGACGATGACCGCATCCTGCGAGCGTTTCGCGCGGTCGTGACGACCGCGCTGCGCACCAACCACTTCCAGCGCGATGCGACGGGACAGCCCAAGGCCTACCTGTCGATCAAGCTCGACCCGAAGCATCTGCTCGAGCTGCCGAAGCCGCGCCCGATGTTCGAGATCTGGGTGTACTCGCCACGCGTGGAGGGCGTGCACCTGCGCATGGGCCAGGTGGCGCGCGGCGGACTGCGCTGGTCCGATCGCCGAGAGGACTTCCGGACCGAGATCCTCGGCCTCATGAAGGCCCAGAACGTCAAGAACACGCTGATCGTGCCGGTGGGCGCCAAGGGCGGCTTCGTGCCCAAGCAGCTGCCCACGGGCGACCGCGACGCCGTGCAACGCGAGGGCACGGAGTGCTACCGAGTCTTCATCCGCGGCCTGCTCGATCTCAGCGACAACGTGGTCGAGGGCACGGTGGTGCCGCCCGTCGACGTCGTGCGCCACGACCCGGACGATCCCTACCTCGTGGTGGCGGCGGACAAGGGTACGGCCTCGTTCTCGGACACCGCGAACGCGCTCGCCGCGGAGTACGGCTTCTGGCTCGGCGACGCCTTCGCCTCAGGCGGCTCCGCGGGCTATGACCACAAGAAGATGGGCATCACCGCCAAGGGCGCGTGGGAGTGCGTGAAGCGCCACTTCCGTGAGATGGGCGTAGACACGCAGTCGCAGGACTTCACGGTCGCCGGCATCGGCGACATGGCGGGCGACGTGTTCGGCAACGGCATGCTGCTCTCGGAGCACATCCGGCTGGTGGCGGCCTTCAACCACCAGCACATCTTCATCGATCCGGATCCCGACGCCGCACGCAGCTTCCGCGAGCGCCAGCGGCTGTTCGCCCTGCCCCGCTCGTCCTGGACCGACTACGACTCGAAGCTGATCTCCAAGGGCGGCGGCGTCTTCCCGCGCGATGCGAAGGAGATCGCTCTCTCGACGCAGGCCCGCGCGCTGCTCGGCCTCGAGTCCGCGCGCGCGACCCCCCAGGAGATCATCCGGGCGATCCTCAGGCTGCCCGTGGACCTGCTCTGGAACGGCGGCATCGGCACCTACGTCAAGGCCTCGACGGAGGCGAGTTCCGCCGTGGGCGACCGGACCAACGACGCCGTGCGCGTGGACGGTCGCGAGCTGCGCTGCAAGGTCGTCGGCGAGGGCGGCAACCTCGGGCTCTCCCAGCTCGGACGCATCGAGTACGCACGCGCCGGCGGACGCGTGAACACGGACTTCGTGGACAACTCCGGCGGCGTGGACTGCTCCGACCACGAGGTCAACATCAAGATCCTGCTCGACGTGGCGCGGCGTCAGGCGAAGCTCGCGGGCGCCGCCCGCAACCGGCTGCTCGCGCAGATGACCGACGAGGTGGGTGCGCTCGTGCTGCGCGACAACTACCTGCAGAGCCAGGCGATCAGCCTGATGCAGGCGACCGCCGCGGAGCGGCTCGGCGAGCACGCGCATTTCATCCGCTCGCTGGAACTCGACGGCCTGCTCGACCGTGCCCTCGAGTACCTGCCGAGCGCCGAGGACATCGAGGAACGGGCTCGCGCCGGCGAGGGACTCGCGCGGCCCGAGCTCGCGATGCTGCTGTCCTACTCGAAGATCGCGCTCAACAGCCAGCTGATCCTCTCGGACGTGCCCGAGGATCCGTACCTCGGCCGCGAACTCGACCGCTACTTTCCCGACCGGCTCAGCAACCGCTACGCGGCGCTGCTCGGCGAGCACCGGCTGCGACGCGAGATCATCGTCACGGCGACCACGAACAGCATCGTGAACCGCATGGGACCGACCTTCGTGGCGCGCACGCAGCAGGACACCGGGGCGGACGCGGCCGCGGTCGCACGGGCCTACTCCATCGCCCGCGAGGCCTTCGACGTGCGCGAGATCTGGGCGTCCATCGAGCAGCTCGACAACCGGGTCGCGGCGGGGACGCAGTACGCCATGACGCAGGACACGGTGGGGCTGATCCGCCAGGTGACCTACTGGCTCATCCAGCGGCACCGCAGCTCGCTCGGCATCGAGGCGCAGGTCGGGCGGCTGCGGCCGGGTATCCGCGAGCTGACGTCGGCGCTGCCGCAGTCCCTCCAGGGACTCGAGCGCGAGGCTTTCGACCACCGCGCGAGCGAACTGCTCGCGGCCGGCGTCCCGGCGGCCCTCGCGCGCCGCATCGCCGCCTGCGCCGCGCTCGCGAGCGCGACCGACATCGTCGAGCTGGCGCAGTTGCACAAGCTCTCGGTGGCGACGGCGGCCCGCACCTACTTCGGCACCGGAACCGAGTTCGGCCTCGACTGGCTGGGCGCGCGCATCGAGGAACTCGACATCCAGGGACACTGGCAGGCCGTGGCCCGCAACAGCCTGCGCGAAGCGCTCTACGACGCGCACCGCGGCCTCACGCAGCGGGTGCTCGGTGAGACCCGGGAGCGCGACCCGGGACGCGCCGTGCAGGCCTGGCGCGAGAAGCACGCGGCCGCGGCGGCGCACGCACGAGGCATCGTGGACGACATCCGGGCACAGCCGTCCGTCGCCGACTTCGCCTCGCTGTCGGTCGCTCTGCAGGGGCTGCGCCGGCTGGCCGTCGCGGGGAAGTGACGCGCTGCTGCCTGGTCATCACGACGCACGAGCGGCCCGATGCGCTCGAGCGCGTGCTGGCGGCCGTGGCGGCGCAGGCACGACCGCCCGACGAACTGATCGTCGCCGACGACGGTTCGGGCCCCGCGACCGCCGCGCTGGTGAAGCGCCACGGGGCGTCGGCACGGTTCCCGGTGCACCATGCCTGGCAGCCACACGAGGGCTTCCGCGCCGGCCGCATCCGCAACGTCGCCATCGCCCGCACTCGCTGCGAATACGTCGTGCTGCTCGACGGCGACATGGTGCCGCACCCCGGGTTCATGGCCGACCACTGCGCCCTCGCGCGACCCGGCCGCTACAGCCAGGGTGTGCGCATCGCTCTCGACGACGCCGCCACGGATCGGCTGCTCGAGCCCGGCAGTCCGCCGCCACGGTCGTGGTCGCCGGGCCTCGGCCGCCTGCGGCGCGTCTACGGACTGCACGCCCCGCCGCTGGCTCGCTCGTTGCGCAGCGCCGCCAATGCGCTGATCTCCGTCAAGGCCTGCAACCAGGGCTTCTGGCGTGACGACCTGCTCGCGGTGAACGGCTTCGACGAGACGATGACGGGCTGGGGATCGGAGGACAAGGAACTCTGCGCGCGGCTCGAGAACGCGGGCGTGCGACGGCAGACGCTGCTGTTCGCGGCGATCGCCTGGCACCTCGCGCACCCGCCCGCCTCGCGCGCTGCGGCCGAGGTCAACCGTGCACGCTGGAAGGACACGCAGCGCACGCACCGGACCCGCTGCGAGGCCGGGCTCGACCGCCATCTGCAGGCTTGAGTATCGCGAGTTTCCCGGCTGGCGCCCTGCCGGGACCGTTGCTATAAGAATCCATCCCCTCCGCTACCCGTGATCATCATGAGCACCGGCAAACTCGTCCTGCTGCGCCACGGCCAGAGCATCTGGAACCTCGAGAACCTGTTCACGGGCTGGATCGACGTGGACCTCTCCGCGCAGGGCCTCGAGGAAGCGAAGGAATCCGGCCGCCTGCTCAAGGCCGAGGGCATCGCGTTCGACCTCGCCTTCACCTCGGTGCTGAAGCGCGCCATCCGCACGCTGTGGATCGCGCTCGACGAGATGGACATGATGTGGCTGCCGGTGGAGCGCAGCTGGCGCCTCAACGAGCGCCACTACGGCGCGCTGCAGGGCCTCGACAAGGCGCAGACCGTGGCGAAGCATGGTGCCGAGCAGGTCAAGATCTGGCGGCGCAGCTACGACATCCCGCCGCCGCCGCTGGAGACGAGCCACCCGCAGCACCCGCGCTTCGACCGCCGCTACGCCGGCGTGCCGGCGGCGGAGCTTCCCGCGTCCGAGTCGCTCAAGGACACCCTCGCCCGCGTGCTACCGTTCTGGAGCGAGCGCATCGCACCGGAGCTCGCGGCCGGCCACAACGTGCTGGTCGCCGCGCACGGCAACAGCCTGCGGGCGATGGTAAAGATGCTCGATCGGATGACTGACGAGGCGATCGTCGAGCTCAACATCCCGACCGGGGTACCGCTGGTGTACGAGCTCGACGCGAAGCTCGCTCCGGTGTCGAGCCGCTACCTCGGCGATCCGGAGGCCGTGAAGGCACGCGCCGAGGCCGTGGCCCGGCAGACGGAAAAGAAATAGCCGGTCAGCGTCCGCGTCGAATCGCGGCGCCCACCGCCGTCACCGTTTCCGGGCGGGACGCGTTCCGCTGCCGAGCAGCCCGGATGTCCATGGCATGCCCGTCCGCTCCTCGATGTACCCCCGGATCAGCTGCCGGACCACCTGCGACGGAGTCGTGTCCTGCTCGGCGCACAGGCGTTCGAAGAGCGCCTTCTTGCGGGGGTCGATCAGCACGGTCAGGCGGGCAGTGCGGTCCTCGGTCGGCACGCGGAGTCCTCGGCAAAAGCGACTATGTGATCCTGATTATAATGCTATTTACATTAGAGTAGCATAGCGCCCCATGCCCCCGGTGGACTCGCCCCTTGCCGCCTGCCTCGCGCTGCTCGCGAGCTGGGCCCTCGTCGGCGCAGCCGGACTGTTGCGGCCCGCGAGCATCGCGTTCGTCGGCCGGGTGCTGTTTCCCCTCGGCGCGCTGATCGGCCTCGGCCTCGCGATCGTCGCGTTGTCCGCCCTGGGAGGCCCGGTGGAGCGCGCCACGCTGGTTGTGGGCCTGCCCGACCTGCCCATGCACGTGCGGCTCGATCCCCTCTCCTGCGTCTTCCTGGCGCTGCTCGGGGGCGCGTCCGTCGGCGTGTCGCTGTTCGCGTCCGGGTATTTCCGCAAGGGCGAGGGCACCGCGCCCGGCGTGATGGGCCTCCAGTACCACCTCTTTCTCGCCAGCATGGGGTTGGTGCTGCTCGCCGACGACGCCTACGCGTTCATGGTCGCGTGGGAGACGATGGCGCTGTCGTCCTACTTTCTCGTCACGGCGCAGCACGGCATCCCCGAGATCCGCAGCGCAGGCTTCCTGTACCTGCTGATGGCGCACCTGGGTGCGATCGCGATCCTCCTGAGCTTCGGCATCCTGCAGGGTGGTACGTGGCTGTTCTCGTTCGATGCCATGCGCGCGAGCACGCTGTCGACCCCCTGGGCGACCGCCGCGTTCCTGCTCGCGCTGCTCGGGTTCGGGGCCAAGGCGGGGATCCTGCCGCTGCACGTCTGGCTGCCCGAAGCACACCCGGCGGCGCCCTCGCCGGTCTCCGCGCTCATGAGCGGCATCATGCTCAAGACCGCCATCTACGGCATGCTGAGGGTGACCTTCGACCTGATCGGCGAGCCGCTCTGGTGGTGGGGCCTGATCCCGCTCGCGCTCGGGCTTGCAACGGCCGTCTTCGGCGTGGTGTTCGCCGCAGTGCAGACCGACATGAAGCGGCTGCTGGCCTACTCGTCCGTCGAGAACATCGGCGTGCTCTTCACCGGCATCGGCCTCGCCATCGTCTTCCACGGCGTCGGGATGAACGAGCTCGCCGCGCTCGCGCTGGTCGCGGTGCTCTACCACGCGCTCAACCACGCCTTCATGAAGAGCCTGCTGTTCCTTGGGACGGGCGCGGTACTGCACGCCACCGGCGAGCGGAATCTCGGCCGGCTCGGCGGCCTGATCCACCGCATGCCCTGGGTGGGATGGCTGACGCTGGTGGGCGTCCTCGCGATCGCGGGTCTCCCGCCGCTCAACGGCTTCGTCTCGGAGTGGCTGCTGCTGCAGACCTTCCTGTTCTCGCACGAAGTGCCGAAGCCGTTCGTGAACATGTTGCTGCCGCTCGGCGCGGCCGTCGTGGCGCTCGCGGCCGCCCTGGCCGGTTACGTGATGGTGAAATTCTTCGGGATCATCTTCCTGGGCCAGCCGCGCGAACCCTCGCTCGGGCAGGCGCACGACGCGGGCCGGCTCGAGAAGGCCGGGCTCCTCTGGCTGGCGGCCGGCTGCGTCCTGCTCGGGGTCCTGCCCAACCAGGTGATCGCTGCGCTCGGCACCGCCACGACGCAGCTGATCGGCGTGGCGCCCGCCTCGGCCGGCCGGTCCTGGTGGATGTTGGCGCCGCTGCCGGAACGGGCGGTCTCGTACGCGCCGCTGGTCCTTCTTGCGGTGATTGTCGGCGTGATCGCGGTGACTTTCCTGGCCGTTCGCTTCGTCTACCGGCGACCTGTGCGACCCGCGCCGCCCTGGGACTGCGGCTTCGCGCGGCTCGACCCGCGCATGCAGGACACGGCCGAGGGCTTCGGCCAACCGATCCGCCACATCTTCGTCTCGTTCTTCAGGATGGAGCGCGAACTACCCTCGCCGCTCGACGCCGCGCCGCACTATCGGGTCGTCGTCACCGACCGGTTCTGGCAGGCGCTCTACGTGCCGATCGCCGCCCTGGTGCAGCGGGCGGCGAACTCCGTCGCCTGGCTGCAGCAGGGACGCATCTCCGTCTACCTGACCTACAGTTTCATCACCCTCGTGGTGCTGCTCGCGGTGATGCTGTGAGCACGGTCGCATGGTTCACGCAGTTCCTCGAGGTGCTCGCGGCACTCGCCCTCGCGCCGCTGTTCCTCGGCTGGGTGAACGCCTGCCGGGCCTGGCTGCAGAACCGGCGGGCGCCGAGCCTGCTGCTGCCCTACCACGGCATCCGCAAGCTGTTCCACAAGGACGCCGTGATCGCGACCGACGCCTCGCCGCTGTTCCGCATGGCGCCGTACGTCGTCTTCGGCGCGATGGTGGCTGCGGCGGCCGTGATTCCCTCCATGGGCACCGGACTGCCGTTCCGCTCCGCGGCCGACGCGATCGCGCTGGTCGGCTTGTTCGCGATCGCGCGGGTCTTCATGTCGCTCGCCGCAATGGACATCGGCACGGCCTTCGGTACGCTCGGCGCGCGGCGCGAGATGATGGTCGGGTTCCTCGCCGAACCCGCACTGCTGATGATCATCTTTGTGGCGTCGCTGATCTCGGCGACGACCGCACTGCCGCTGATCTCGGAGCGCCTCGCCGTGCAGGCCCTGGCCCTGTATCCGAGCCTGGCGTTCACGGCCGTGGCCTTCACGATGGTATTGCTCGCCGAGAACGCCCGCATCCCGGTGGACAACCCGGCCACGCACCTCGAGCTCACCATGATCCACGAGGCCATGCTGCTCGAGTACTCGGCACGGCACCTCGCGCTCATGGAGTGGGCGGCAGCGCTCAAGCTCTTCAACTACGCCTGCATCGGCTTCGCGTTGTTCGTCCCGTGGGGCGCCTCGCTCGGCGAGGCCGGAGTCCTCGCGCTCGCGGTCTCGATTCCCGCGCTGGCCGCCAAGCTCGCCTTCGCGGGAGTCTGGCTCGCGCTGCTGGAAACCGTGTCGGCGAAACTGCGCGTGTTCCGCGCGCCGGAGTTCATGGCCACGGCCTTCATGTTCGCGGTGCTGGGGCTGCTCGTGCACCTGCTGCTCGGAGCCTGACCGATGCAGGACACGCCCTTCGACCTCCAGCTCCTGAACGCCTGCGCGGCGATCCTGCTGCTGCTGTCGTTCGCGATGCTCGCGCAGCGGCGCATCGTGGCACTGGTGAACCTCCTGGCCCTGCAGGGCTTCATGCTGTTCGTCGCCACGATGCTGCTCGCCTGGCGCACGGGGCAGAACCACCTGTATGTCTCGGCGGCACTCACGCTGGGGCTCAAGGTCATCGCGCTGCCGTGGTTGCTGCACGTGCTGATCAGGCGCCTTCAGGTCCAGTGGGACACCGAGCCGCTGCTCAACGTGCCGGGCACCATGCTCATCGGGCTCGTCACGGTCGTGTTCGCCTTTGGCCTCGCGCAGCCGATCGCCGAGCTCGCGAGCACTGCGACCCGCAATTCCCTCGGCATCGCGGTCGCGGTCATCCTCCTCGCCTTCATCACCATGATCACGCGCCGCAAGGCCATGTCGCAGGTGGTTGGCTTCCTGTCCATGGAGAACGGCCTGTTCTTCGGCGCCATGAGCGCCACCTACGGCATGCCGATGATCGTCGAGTTCGGCGTGGCGCTCGACGTGCTCGTCGCCATGCTGGTGCTCGGGGTGTTTTTCTTCCAGATCCGCGAGCAGTTCGACAGCCTCGACCTGCATCACCTCGAATCGCTCAAGGAGGACCAGTAGTTGGAGTTCGCGGTCCTGCTGCTCACGCCGTTGCTCGGGGCGCTGCTGCTCGCCGCCTGGGGCGCACGCCCGCGTGCGGCCGAGATCAACATCGCGCTGAGCGCCGTGACCTTCCTCGCGGCGGTCGCCGTCACCGCCCGCGTGATCAGCGAGGGGAACCTGACGGTCGCGAACGAGCAGTTCTTCCTCGATCCCTTCAACGTCTTCCTGGTGTCGCTCACGGCGTTCGTGGGCCTGACGACCGCGATCTTCTCGCGGCCCTACATGCGGGTCGAACTGGAGCACGGACGGCTGACCCCGCGCCGCCTGCGCCTGTACCACTCGATGTACCAACTCTTCATGACCATGATGCTGGTGGCCCTGACGACCAACAACATGGGCCTGCTCTGGGTGGCGCTCGAGGCGGCGACGCTTTCGACCGTGCTCCTCGTGACGCTCTACCGCACGCCGGCGAGCCTCGAGGCCGGCTGGAAGTACTTCATCCTGTGCGGCGTCGGCATCGCCCAGGCGCTGTTCGGTACGATCCTGCTGTACTTCGCAGCCGAGAAGGTGCTCGGCGCCGAGGGCGTCAGCGCGCTGCTGTGGACGCACCTCGCGGCCGTGAAGGGCGAACTCGAGCCGACGGTGCTCGGGCTCGCCTTCGCTTTCCTGCTGGTCGGCTACGGCACCAAGGTCGGGCTCGCACCCCTGCACAACTGGCTGCCGGACGCGCACGCGGAGGGCCCGACGCCGGTCTCTGCCGTGCTGTCTGGCCTGCTGCTTAACGTCGCCATCTACGCGGTGGTGCGCTGCAAGGTGCTGGTGGAAGGCGCGCTGCAGTCGTCGCTGCCCTCGCAGATCCTGATGGTCTTCGGGCTGCTCTCGGTCGTGCTCGCCGCGCTCTTCCTTTGGCGGCAGCGCGACATCAAGCGGCTGTTCGCATATTCATCGATCGAGCACATGGGGATCATCGCGTTCGCGTTCGGCATGGGCGGCGCGGTGGCGAATTTCGCCGCCCTCCTGCACATGACCGTGCACTCGCTGACCAAGTCGGCGATCTTCTTCGCAGTCGGACACGCGGCGCAGAAGGCCGGCTCGCAGCGCATCGAGGACATCCGCGGGCTGCTCGCGATGAACCCGACGATCGGCTGGGGCCTCATGCTCGGTTCGCTGGCGATCCTCGGCATTCCGCCCTTCGGCGTGTTTGCCAGCGAGTTCCTGATCCTGACCACGGCGATGAAGCAGCAGCCTTGGGCGACGCCGATCCTGCTGGCGGCGCTCGGCATCGCGTTCGCCGCGATCTTCAGCCGCGTGCAGTCCATGGTGTTCGGCCTGCCCACGGGACGGCGGCTGCCGCACCAGCCGGCGCTGCTGCCGGTGTTCGCGCACCTGGCGCTGGTGCTGATGCTCGGTCTCTACATTCCGCCCTACCTGGCCGACTGGTATCGCGCCGCGGCGGGCATGATCGTGGGGCAATGACGTGAGCCTCGCGCGCTGGATGAATCGGGCGACACCCCCGCACGCAACAGCGGGTCTCGCGGGGTTGGTGGTCGAACCGGTCGAATGGCGGAACCTGGTGCAGGACGTCGCGGCCGCGAGCGGCAGGCTGCTGGCGCTGTGGAGCTCAAAGACGCTCTCGAACGGCGACGTCCTGAGAGCGGTCGTCGTGGCGCCGCCTCGCGTGCTCCTGGTCACCGTTCCGCTCGAGGACGGCAGACGAAGCTTCCCCGGTGTCGAGGACGTGTTCCCGGCAGCCGGCCGGATGCAGCGGGCCGTGTTCGACCTGAGCGGCCTGCGGTCCACGGACCGGGACACCCGACCCTGGCTGCGCCACGCCGCCTGGCCGGCGGATGCGTTCCCGCTCGCCACCGACGCGATGCCGCCGTCGCCCCGGTCGCCGGTGGACGACTACGCGTTCGTGCGGGTGGAAGGCGACGGCGTGCACGAGATCGCCGTCGGCCCCGTGCACGCCGGCATCATCGAGCCCGGCCACTTCCGCTTCTCGGTGGTGGGCGAGAAGGTGCTGCGGCTCGAGGAGCGCCTCGGCTACGTGCACAAAGGCATCGAGCGACGCTTCACGGAGCTGTCGATCCTCGACGGACACCGACTCGCCGCGCGCGTGTCGGGGGACTCGGGCGCGGCGTTCTCCTGGGCCTACTGCGAGGCGCTCGAACGCATGGCGGGGGTACGGGTGCCCGGCCGGGGCCTGGTGCTGCGTGCGCTCGCGCTCGAGCTCGAGCGCATCGCGAATCACCTCGGCGACCTCGGCGCACTCGGCAACGACGCGGGATTCGCATTCGGCCTCGCGCAGTTCTCGCGCCTGAAGGAGCTGCTGCTGCGGGCCACGGAGCAGGCGCTCGGCCAGCGCTACCTGCTCGATTTCGTCGTACCGGGCGGCACCCACCGCGACCTCTCGCCCGACGGCGCCACGACGCTCGGGCAGTGCCTGGACGGGATCGAGTCCGAGGTTCGCGTGCTGCGAGGCATCTACGACGAGCACACGGGCGTGCGCGATCGCTTCGCCGGCACCGGCACCGTGCTCCCGGAACTTGCGGCCTGGCTCGGCCTGGTCGGCCTGCCGGCCCGAGCGAGCGGACAGCCGCTCGACCTGCGCATCGATTTGCCGCAGCCGCCCTACGACGCCCTCGACGTGCACCGGTGCATCCAGCACGACGGTGACGTGCTGGCGCGCGTCACGGTCCGCTTTGAGGAGCTCGTGGAGTCGCTGCGCCTCGTGCGCCAGATGTTGCGGGCCTTGCCGAGCGGCGCACACATCGTGCCGGTCAGCGTGCCGGCCGCAGGATCCGTGGGCGTCGGGCTCGTGGAGGGCTGGCGTGGTCCGGTCGTGGTGGGGCTCGAGGCCGGTCCCGACGGCACCATCCGTCGTTGCCATCCCCAGGACCCGTCATGGCACAACTGGCCGGCGCTCGAGCACGCGGTCATCGGCAACATCGTTCCCGACTTCCCGCTCATCAACAAGTCGTTCAACCTGTCCTACAGCGGCCATGACCTCTGAGACCCGACCATGCTGAAGACGCTCCGTCAGATCGTGCGCACGGGCCTCGTCACCGAGCCGCTACCAGCCGCCGCCGACGAGCTGAGAGTGCGCGACGCGCTCGAGCAACGCATTCGCGGGGTGCTCGGCCGGGCGCTCTGCATCCGCCAGGTGGACGCGGGTTCCTGCAACGGTTGCGAACTCGAGATCCACGCGCTGGGGAACCCGATCTACAGCCTCGAGTCGGCCGGCATCCGCTTCGTCGCGAGCCCGCGCCATGCGGATCTGCTGCTCGTGACCGGCCCCGTGTCGCGCCACATGGAGGTCGCGCTGCGCCGCACCTACGACGCGACGCCCGACCCCAAGCTCGTGGTCGCGGTCGGCGATTGCGGCGCGTGCGGCGGGATCTTCGGCGCGGGGTACGCGAGCTGCGGTGCGGTCGCGAACGTCATCCCGGTGGACGTGGTGGTGCCGGGTTGTCCACCGTCTCCGACGCGCATCCTGGAGGGGATCCTCGCGGCGCTCGCGGCGAAGTAGACACTTTGTGTACGTCGCGCAGGATGCAGAGTGGCAATTTAAAGCGCGCCGACGACCGCTGGAGACACGCGTTCGATCGGGCGAGTCCTTCGTCTCAGTCGGGTGCGGCTTCGCGCCATGCACGCCACTGTGCGTGGCGCATCTCGCGCACCGCCGAGAGGTGCCTGGACACTCGCTCGGTCGCCTGTGCCGACCAGGCCGGTGCCTCGGTGGCCTTGCGCGCGCCACCCGCGAGCGGTGCGACGGTCGCGGCCAGGGCACCGGCGTCCAAGCGGTCGAAGTACACGTCCGTACGATTCGACGTCGCGCCCGTGTTCACGAGTGCGTACAACGCGAGGAAAGCAGATCCATCCACGACGAGCCCGTGGTAGTCGCCGACGAACAGGCCGTTCGCGTTCGGCGCATCGAGAAGATCGAAGTCGCCGGCAAGTCGAGCCTCGGACCAGGCCGTCAGGTCCCGGGACGCAGCCAGCCACACGTCCGTAGGACGAAACGTGCTCGTGCCAACCTGTCGGAAATCGTAGTAGGTCACGCCGACGACGCCAGCGGGCGTGACGGCGACGGTGGGCGTGAACGCCGGTGCCGAGGCATCTGCGTTGACGCGGATCGGTGCACTCCAGGTGTGGCCGCCATCCGACGACCATGCGAGTGCAATCGCATCCCGAGCCCCGCCAGAGAAGCGCGAATCCTGCCAGGCCGCATACAAATTCCCGTTCGTCGGGTCCGCAACGAACGAGGCCAGGATCTCGCCGGCACGCACCGGCGACTGTGGCGGGTCCGGCACGCGGGTCCCCACGGTTCGTAGTTCGGCGATCTGCGTGGGCGGCGACCAGGTCACGCCTTTGTCCGTCGAGCGGATCACGGCGAGGTGCGCTTCGATCACCGCCGAGTTGCCGGGATTCGGTCCCAGTTCGGTGAAGAACACGTGGACGACGCCGTCGGGCGTGGTTATCGCCACGTTGCCGATGGTCTGTCGACCGGCGCCTGGATCGTAGACCTGGCGCGACGGCAACCAGCTCGCGCCGCCATCGGTGGACCGCGCGAGCAGCGTCGGCCCGCGCTCGTCCAGGTCGATGCGATCCCAGACCGCATAGACGAAGCGCGGATCGGTCGAATCGACGGTGAGCGTCTCCTTGTCGTTGAACGTTCGATTGCCGTCGTCGTCGACCAGCAACACAGGCAGTCCCCAACTCACGCCGCCGTCGATCGAGCGCGTCACGACGACGGCACTTCGGGCGCCCACAGTGGTCGCCCCGCCTGTGAATGCGATGCCGATCTGGAACGCGGTCAGGTCATGCACGGCCACCCAGGGGTCCGATACGCGGGCAAACGGCCCGCCCGCACATTGTGAGACGGGCCACGCGAGTGGGTCGCTCCAGGTTGCGCCGCCGTCGACCGACACGGCCGATGCCAATGCGCGAGCGCCGCCGTCCGACAGCCGATCCTGCTGCCACGTGGCCACGAGGTGGTTCGGATTGGTCCGGTCAACTGCGATGTGCGGTTCCACTTCGGCGTTCGTATACACGGTGGCGCCAGCCGGAACGGCGAGGCACGACCCCGTTAAGAGCGTAGGCTGGGTCACGCGCACCGCGGTCGCCGTCGTGAACACCGGCGGCTCCTGAGGCGGCGGCGGCTCGCTGCCCCCACCCCCCGACCCGCCACTGGAACCGCCGCCACAGCCTGCGATCGTCGCGCCGATCAGCAACAGCGCCGGTGCAGCCGGTGATCGAGTCGTTGCGGGTGCGCGCGCGTTCACGTGGCTCGCCTGTGCACGTTCAGGCATTCGTGGCGCTTCTTTGGCACGTATGTCGCAAAGGTTGGGAGCGGGCGCTCAGCCTCGTGCAGCTCGGGCGAAATATGGAAACTGCTTGGCGCTTGGATCATTGGCAGATCCATGGTTGATACCCCACTGCGTCGGCCCGGACCCAGTATAGGCACACGACCGCATTGCCTCGGGAAGTGGATGCCTTGGCGCCTTGACCCGGGCGCATTGGTGCGGATGCGTCCTCCGCTCCTCTTACCGCGGTGACAACGGTCGCTCCTCACCGCTCTTGTCGCCGTTCCGCACCTTGCTTGCCTTTACGTTCTCTAGACCAGGAACCCTCCGTCCACCACCAGGAACTCGCCCGTCACGTAGGACGAGGCCTCGGACGCGAGGAACACCGCCGCACCCGCGAGATCCTGCGGCTCGCCCACCCGGCGCAGCGGATTGCTGCCGACGTAGTGCTGCAGTTGCTGCTCGTCGCTGATCAGCGTCCCGGCGAACTTGGTGCGGATGAGCCCCGGCAGGATGGCGTTACAGCGAATGCCCTCGGGCCCGCACTCGCGGGCGAAGGCCTTGGTCATGTTGAGCACCGCGCCCTTGGTGACCGAGTAGATGCCCTGCAGCGGCCCGGGCCGGATGGCGTTCACCGAGGCGATGTTGATGATCGAGCCGCCGCCTCCCGAGCGCATCAGCCGACCGCCGAGCACCGAGGCGAAGAAGTAGCCGCGGATGTTCACGTCCACGGTCTTCTGGAAGGCGCCGAGGTCGGTGTCGAGCACGTGGCCGTAATAGGGATTGGTGGCCGCGTTGTTCACCAGCACATCGAGGCGTCCGTAGCGCTCCTCAACGGCGGCAAAGAGCTTTGCGAGCGCTTCCATGTCGCCGATGTGGCAGGCCATGGCGACGGCCTCGCCGCCCGTCGCGGCGATCGCCCCCGCCACCGCCTCGCAGCCGTCCTGCTTGCGGCTCGAGACGATCACGCGTGCACCGCGCTCGGCATAGGCCTTCGCGATCGCCTCGCCGATGCCGCGGCTCGCGCCGGTGACGAGTGCGACGCGGCCCGTCAGGTCGAACATGTCTGCCATGGTTGACTCTCCCTTCAGCGGGCGCCGCAGAGGCGGCGACGCGTGTCTTCGTACTCGCCGACCATGCGCGCGATCAGCTCGCCCGCCGGCAGCACGTCGTGAATGTTGCCCACGCCCTGACCCGCGCTCCAGATGTCGCGCCACACCTTGGCCTTGAGGTCGCTGCCCGAGCCGAAGTTCATCTTCGACTTGTCGGCCTCGGGCAGGTTGTCCGGATCGAAGCCGGTGCGGACCACGCTGCCGCGCAGGTAGTTGCCCTTCACCCCGCTGAAGAGGTTGGTGTAGACGACGTCCTCCGCAGCAGACTCGACGATCATCTGCTTGTATTCATCCAGTACGTGCGCCTCGGTCGTGGCCAGGAAGCGCGTGCCGATGTAGGCCATGTCGGCGCCGATGGCCTCGGCCGCAAGGACGTCCGCGCCGCTCGACATGGCGCCGGCCAGCACGATCGTGCCGTCGAAGAACTCGCGGATCTCGCGCACCAGCGCGAAGGGGCTGAGCGTCCCCGCGTGGCCACCGGCGCCCGCGCAGACCGCGATGATGCCGTCCACGCCCTGCTCCGCCGCCTTGCGCGCGTGCTTCACGCTGATCACGTCGTGGAACACCAGCCCGCCGTACGAGTGCGCGGCCTCCACGATCTCGCGCGGCGGCCGGAGGCTCGTGATGATGAGCGGCACCTTGTGGCGCACGCAGGCCTCCACGTCGTGCTGCAGCCGGTCGTTGGATGCGTGGCAGATCTGGTTGACCGCATACGGCGCGACCTTCGCACCCGGATTCGCCCGGGCATGCGCGTCGAGTTCCTCCTGGATGCGCGTCAGCCATTCGTCGAGCTGCGAGGCCGGCCGCGCGTTCAGCGCCGGGAACGAGCCGATGATCCCCGCCTTGCATTGCTCGATCACGAGCTCAGGCGTCGAGGCGATGAACATCGGCGAACCGATGAGCGGCAAGCTCAGGCGGTCGCGAAACGAGGCCGGAATCGGCATGAGCTACTCCTCGGTAATGGACGGGGTCGAACACGGGACGCGCGATGGGCACTGCCCTTCTGCGTCGCCGCGTTCCGGGTTCGCGCGCGGGGCCGTGCGCGCCAGGGATGGCGCGCCCGGAGCCCCCAGGGACGGGTTCACGGCGTCCCCGCGCGCGAACCCGGAAGGCGGCGACGCCAGAGGCGGCTGCAACCTCACGCAGCCTGCGTCTCGCCGCCCGCCGCCGGATGGAACGCCTCGCCGCGCTCCGCCCGCTGCCGCAGCCACCGCGACGGCTTGAAGCGCTTGCCGTGGCCCTTGGCGAGTCGGTCGCACTCGGCCACGAACTCACGGATGCCGATGGTGTCGATGTAGGACAGCGTGCCGCCCGTCCACGCCGGGAAACCCCAGCCGAGGATCGAGCCCAGGTCCGCCTCGGCGGCCGTGGTGACGACGCCCTCCTCCATGCAGCGCGCGGCCTCGAGCGCCTGTATGTACAGCAGGCGCTTCTCGACCTCGTCGGCCGAGGGCTGCACCGCGGCCCGCGGGAACACGCCCGCGAGCCCCGCCCACAGGTGCTTCTTCGCATCCTGCGGGTAATCGTAGAAACCCGCTCCGAAGCGCCGGCCCGGACGCTTCAGCTCCTCGACGAAGGTCTTCACCACGTCGTAGGCCACGGGCTTGTCGAAGCGGCGGCCGAGGTCGGCCTCGGTCTGCTTGATCACCTTCCACTGCAGGTCGATCGTCACCTCGTCGGCCACCGCGAGCGGGCCCACCGGCATGCCGGCGAGCTTCGCGGCGTTCTCGATCAGCGCCGGATTGACGCCCTCCTGCAGCATGGCCATGCCTTCGTACACGAAGGTGCCGAAGCAGCGGCTGGTGTAGAAGCCGCGGCTGTCGTTCACCACGATCGGCGTCTTGCGCAGCTGCCCTACGTAGTCGAGCGCGCGGGCCAGCGTATCCTCATTGGTTTTCTTGCCGAGGATGATCTCGACCAGCGGCATCTTGTCCACCGGCGAGAAGAAGTGGATGCCGATGAACTGCGCCGGGCGCTTCGAGGCCTGCGCGAGACCCGTGATGGGCAGCGTCGAGGTGTTGCTCGCGAACACCGCGTTCTTCGGGATCACGGCCTCGGCCTTCGCGGTGACGTCGGCCTTGATCTCGCGGCTCTCGAACACCGCCTCGATCACGAGGTCGGCGCCGGTGAGGTCGTCGTAGCTCGAGGTGGTCTTGATGCGCGCGAGCACCGCGTCCGCATCCGCCTGGCTGCGCTTGCCGCGGCTCACGTCCTTGGCGAGCAGCTGCCGCGAGTAATCCTTGCCCTTCTCGGCGAGCTCGGGCGTGCTGTCGAGCAGCACCACGTCCATGCCGGCGCGGGCCGAAACGTAGGCGACGCCCGCGCCCATCATGCCGGCGCCGAGGATGCCGAGCCGCCGCACCTGCGACTTCGGCGGGCCCGCCGGCCGCCGCGCGAGCTTGTCGGCGAGGCCCTTGTTCACGAACAGGCTGCGCATGAGGTTCCTCGCCACGGGACCGGCGAGCAGCTTGCCGAAATACTTCGACTCGATGGCGAGGCCCTGGTCGATCGGCACCTGCGTGCCTTCATACACGCACGAGAGGATGGCGTGCGGCGCCGGGTAGTTGCGCATGGTGGCGCGCGCGGTGAGCGCGGTGCCGGCCATGAAGGCCTGCGCCACAGCCGGCGAGGTCTGGCCCGCGCCGCCGGGGATCTTGAATCCCTTCTTGTCCCAGGGCTGGACGCCCTCGCCGCCTTTCAAAATCCACTGCCGGGCGCGTTCGACGATTTCGGCCGCAGGCGCGACTTCGTTCACCAGCCCCTTCTTGAGCGCGTCCGCCGGCGAGAGCTGCTTGCCCTCGGTGATCAGGCGCAACGCCTCGGGGATGCCGATCAGCCGCGGCACCCGCTGCGTTCCGCCGGCGCCCGGCAACAGGCCGATGGTCACCTCGGGCAGGCCGACGCCCGCCTTCGGGCCGTCCTCGATCACACGATAGTGGCAGGCGAGCGTGACCTCGAGACCGCCGCCGAGCGCCACGCCGTTGATGGCGGCCGCGAGCGGCTTGCCGCAGGTCTCCATCCGGCGGAACAGCTTCTGCAGCGAGTAGCTGAACTGGGAAGCCTCGAGGGGCGTCACGCCGCGGTCGAAGGCGCCGACCATGTCCTTGATGTCGGCGCCGGCCATGAAGCTCGACTTGGCCGAGGAGATCACGGCGCCCTTGATCGCGGGGTCGGTCGCGACCTTGTCGATGCACTCGGAGAGGTCCGCCTGGAAGCCCGGCGTGAGCACGTTCATCGGGCGGCCGGCCACGTCGATCCTGAGGTGTGCGATGCCGTCGGCATCGACGGAGAAATGGATGTTCTGGGTCATGTGATGGTTCCTGTCCGGTCTGCGGCGCGTCTCAGACGAGCTCGATGATCGTGGCCGTGCCCATGCCGCCGCCCACGCACAGCGTGACGAGGGCGGTCGAGAGATCCCGGCGCTCGAGTTCGTCGAGCACCATGCCGAGGATCACCGCGCCCGTGGCGCCGAGCGGGTGGCCCAGCGCGATCGCGCCGCCGTTCACGTTCACCTTGTCCATGGAAAGGTCGAGGTCGCGAACGAAGCGCATGACCACCGAGGCGAAGGCCTCGTTGATCTCCCACAGGTCGATGTCGCTCGTTTTCATGCGCGCGCGCTTGAGCGCCTTGCGCGCCGAGCCCGCCGGGCCGGTGAGCATGATGGTGGGCTCGCTGCCGATCGAAGCGAAGGCGCGGATGCGGGCGCGCGGCTTGATGCCGGCCTTCCGCGCAGCGCTCTTGCTACCAACCAGTACCGCCGCCGCACCGTCCACGATGCCGCTCGAGTTTCCGGCCGTGTGCACGTGGTGGATGACCTCGACCTCCGGGTAGCGCTGCAGCGCCACCGCGTTGAAGCCGCCCGCCTCGCCCATCATCTCGAAGGCAGGCTTGAGCTTGGCGAGGTCAGCCATGGACGTGCCGGGTCGCAGGTACTCGTCCTTCGCGAGCGCGACCTCGCCGATCACGTCCTTCACCGGTACGAGCGAACGATCGAACCAGCCGCTCGCCTGCGCGTGCGCGGCACGGCGCTGGCTCTCGACCGCGTAGGCGTCCACCTGCTCGCGCGTAAAGCCCTCGAGCGTCGCGATGAGGTCGGCACTGATGCCCTGCGGGATGAAGTGCAGGGGCCAGGCGACCGCCGGGTCGATGGCCCAGGCGCCGCCGTCCATGCCCATGGTGACGCGCGACATGTGCTCGACGCCGCCGCCGACGACCATGTCGGACTGGCCTGACATGATCTGCGCCGCGGCGGTGTTCACCGCCTCGAGGCCCGAGGCGCAGAAGCGGTTCAACTGCTTGCCAGGCACGCTCTCCGCGTAGCCCGCGACCAGTGCCGCGATGCGCGCGATGTCCGCGCCCTGCTCGCCCACCGGCGTGACGCAACCGAGCACCACGTCGTCGACCGCGCGGGTGTCGAGCCCGGTGCGGTCGCGCAACGCCTCGAGGGTTTGCGCCGCGAGCTCGATCGGGGTAATCGGGTGGAGCGAGCCGTCCGGGCGGCCGCGGCCGCGCGGCGTGCGCACGGCTTCGAGGATGAAGGCGTCGGTCATGTCTGTGTCCCCGGGGGTTATTGCAGTGCAAGGCTACATCGTCAGTCCTGTCGATCCCGGCACGCCGACGCGCCGGGCACCGCCGCGCCCGCAGGCGCCGCGGCCATCTCGTCAGCCGTAGTTCGGCTTGCGCTTGCCGAGGAAGGCGGCCACGCCTTCCTGGCCGTGCGGGTGCAGGGCCTGGGCGGCGATGGCCCGGCCCTCGAGCGCCATCTGCGCCTCGAGGCCCGGGTCGGCCGTATCCATCAGGCGCTTCACCGCCGCATACGATTCCGTCGGGCCCGCCGCGAACCGGGCCGCGAGCGCGAGCGCCTGCGGCAGGACCTCGGCGTCGTCCACCACCTGGTTGACGAGGCCCCAGGCCAGCGCTTCGTCGGCAGTCAAGGTGCGGTTGGTGAGCAGCAGCTCGAGCGCACGGCGACGGCCGACGATGCGCGGCAGCAGGAACGACGTGCTGCAGTCGGGCGCGAGGCCGACACCGGTGTAAGCGAGCGAGAAGCGGCTGCCGCGCCCCGCGACGGCGAGATCGGCCATGCAGACGAGGCCGACGCCTCCGCCTGCGGCGGTGCCGTTGACCGCGGCGATCACCGGCGCCTTGAGGCGCGTGAAGCAGCTGATCGCGGCGTGAATGTTGGTGGTGAGTTCGTTCAGGTAGCCGCCGACCGCCGCGCCCTGCTCGGCCATGCCGCGCAGGTCGCCGCCGAAGCAGAAGTGCTTGCCGGCCCCGGTGACCACCACGGCGCGCACCGCCGCGTCCGCCTCGACCCTGAGCGCCGCCTCGAGCAGATCGCGCCCCATCGCGAGGTCGAGCGCGTTCGCTCCCTCGGGACGATTCAGCGTTACGGTGGCGATGCCGTCGCGCGTCTCGAGCAGCACGGTCTTGTTCATCGGCTCTCCCTATTCGTCCGGCGCCACGGTGAGCGGCAGGCCGTCGAGGGCCGGGGTGAAATCCACCTGGCAGCTCAGGCGCGATCGCTCGGGATCGTAGTTCTGCAGCTCGACGAGCAGTTCCTTTTCGTCGCCCTGGGGCGCCGGCAGCCGCGACATCCACTCGGGGTCGATGAAGATGTGGCAGGTGGCACAGGAGCACAGACCGCCGCAGATCGCCGTGACCCCGTATTCGTACTCGCGAAGCGTCTCCATGAGCTTGACGCCGAGCTGTCCCTCGACCTCGTGGAGGATCCCGTCCCGGTCCGTCACCAGCATCCGCGCCATGCGTCACCCTTGGTCCCAGTCAACTGATCGATTATCGCAGTGCAACAGGCGCCGCGACAAACACTCTGTCGGCTCCCCGCCGACGGCTGAGCCGTCCGGAAATCGGCGGCGGTACCAGAGCCACTGCACGTAGTCGAACGCCCAGCGTGCCGCCTCGACCAGTGCCCGGTCGGCGGGCGGCAGCGCCCCGTAGGCCTCGAGGAAGACCTCGGTCGGTGCCGGGTTGAGTTCGTGCATAGCCAGGAACCCCGCGAGGTCCATCAACGGGTCGCTCCGGCCGCCATATTCCCAGTCCACCAGCCAGAGCCGGCGACCATCGTCGAGGACGTTGAGGTGGTGCAGGTCGTGGTGGCAAAGCGCGGGCGTGTAGCCGCGGCCGTCGAGGCGCGCGAAGACTTGCGCCGCCCGATCGTGCAGGATCGCCTCGTCCCGCCCGCCCGGCAGCCCAGCGGCCAGTCGAAGCGCCTGCTGCGAATAGCTCACCGCCTGCACCCCCGCCAGCACCGGCAGCGCATGCAGGCGACGCAGCAGCGCCGCAACCCTCTGCAGGTTGGCTTCGACCCGAACGTCCGTGGCCTGCCAGGGTGAGCCGTCCACGAAGCGGGTGACCAGCAGGTCCGCTGCCGGCTCGCAGGCCAGGACCTCGGGCGAGAGTCCCGCGGCCGCGACCGCACGTAGCAGCGCGCACTCGCTGGCGCGATCGACGCCGAGCTCCGATGCCCCAGGATGACCGAGACGCGCGAACCACGCCTCGCCCGGGACGTCGAGCCGCCAGGCGCGATTGCTTAGGCCGCCTTCGATCGGCCTCAGGTGGCCGTCGGCCAGCGCGCGCGTCGCCACGCAACCGCGGAGACGCCGGCGCAGCTCGACCTCGGCCGCCGGTCCGTCGTCTATCGGGGGGGGCGCCTCAGGCACGCGCGGGTCCGGGCGCCGCCTCGCCCCCACGGGCCAGATCGGCCCGCCAGGCGTAGAACCCGCGCACCGCAATGACCACGTAGAGCGCGAACAGCGCCGCCGTGGCGTGGAAGCCCTGGCTCCAGTAGAGCGCTGCCGCGACCGTGTCCACGACGATCCAGTACAGCCAGTTCTCGAGCACCTTGCGCGCCACGAGCCAGGTCCCGAGCACGCTCGCCCAGGCCACGAAGGCGTCCACGTACGGCACCCACCCGCCAGCGGCAGGTCCGAGAAGCCAGCCGTTCACCAGTGTGGCGGCGAGCACAAGTCCAATGCCGGACGCGTGTCGCCCCGCGCTCCAGCGCGACACCGGCAGCGAGGTACCCGCCGCGCCGCCGCGCCATGCGCGCCAGCCGTACGCGGCCATGGCGACGTAGAACACCTGCAGCGCCGCCTGCATGACGAGCCCGCCGCGCGCGAACAGCACGAGGTAGATCGCGGCGCTTGCGATTGCGCAGGCCCAGCACCACGGGTTCTGCCGCACGGCCAGCAGCAGGTAGGCGAGCGCGAGCGCCACCGCGACCCACTCCAGCGCGGGGATCGCTGCGAATGATTCGAGCAGCGTGGACATGAATTCGCGCGGTGCGCTCACTCGTCTCTGGAAGACGGCGCCCCGCCCAGCACCTTCATGACGAACACCGCGCGCGCCTCACCCGCGAACGTAGCCTTCGTTTCCTCGGCCAGCGCCGCGAACACGCGATCATGCTCGCCCGCCACCTGAGTGCTCATGGGGTTGGTCTCGACGACGAGCCCCGGCTGGCGATTCAGGCGCTCGATGAAGTCCTTGATCGGCGGCACGAAGTCGGCGTCGAGCGGATACAGGCTGATGTCCACGGCGATGCGCATGCGGGTGCTCCAGGGTTCAATCCGTGTGGTGGCTCTCGGTGGCGATGAGCACGCCCGGTAGACGGTCGGCCGGGACGCCGTGAATCCATCCCTGGAGGCTCGCGCGCCGCATCGCTGCGGCGCGACGCCCGGCCCACCGTCTACCGAGCGCGCTCATCGCAGGGACCAGCTGATCGTCACGCCGAACTGCCGCGGATCGCCCTGCTGGACGTATAGCTTGTCGGCGAAATCCGGCGGTTCCAAGCCGAAGTAGAAGCCGCGGACTGCGTAGCGCTCGTCGAGTACGTTGCGGCCCCAGGCGTAGGCAGACCAGTGCTCGCCTGCGTACCCGGCGCGCAGGTTCAGCAGCGCGTACGACTCGGAGCGCTCATCGTGACTCGCGTCGAAATAGAAGGCATCGCTGCCGGCGAGGTCGGCGCGGGCCATCCAGCCGCGGCCGGCGTTCCACTCGGCGGAGAGCGAGTACTGCCAGCCCGGCGCGTGCGCCTGCTCGCGACCGTCGAGATCGCGATCTCCATACCGATAACCCAGGTACTCCGAGTGCAGCAGGCCGAGCGTGGCACCGAGGGTCAGCTCGGGGCTTGCGCGCCACGCAAGTGAGGTCTCGAGCCCCGCGTTGCGGCCGCGCGCCGCGTTGTCCGTGTAGAAGACGTAGGACAGCGGGTCGCCCGGGTCGATCTGGAAAGAGGTCGCCACCTGCTGCGACTCACGCCACATGTGGAACACCGAGAGCTCCGCCGCAAGCGTGCCGTCCTCGCTCGAATGCCGCAGGCCACCCTCGAGGTTCCACAGGTACTCGGAATCGAATTCGCGCCGCTCCTCGGGCACCAGCGCACCGATGTTGAAGCCGCCGGCCTTGTAGCCGCGGCTCGCCGTGACGTACCAGCCGCTGCGCTCGCCGAGGTCGCCCGCAAGCGACAGGTGACCGCCGACGAGCGTGTCGCGTGGCGAGAAGCTCGCGCCGTCGCTGTCGTCGTAGTCCGCCGACCGGGTCTCGACGCGCAGGCCACTCGACAGCACGAGGCTGCCGCCGAGGCCCCATTCGGCCTCGCCGTACACCGCGACGTTCACGGCCTCGTAGCCGGCGTCGAGCAGCGGCCGCAGCAACTCGCCTGCGAACTCGTCGCGCTGGAGGGTGTCCTCCTCGAGCCGCAGGGCGTAGGCACCCACGAGCCAGCCGAAGCCGTCGTCGCGGGCCGTGGCCGCGCTCACGAGGCGCAGGTCCTGGCTCAGCGTGCGGCGCGTGCGGTCGTAGCGCGAAAAGTAATCGTAGGGCGCGTACTCGCCCCAGTAGTCATCGTTGCCCCAGTCGCCGTCGAAGCTGTAGACGATGTCGGAATCGGCGAAGGCGGTGATGCTCTGCAGGGTCGCGATGCCGACGCGACCCGTGATGCGGGCGGCAGCGCCGCTCGAGCGCTGCGCGTCGCGGCCCGGCCGGTCGGAGATCGTGTCGAAGGAGTTGTCGGGCGCAAACGCGTCGAAGCCGTTGTCGACATCAGCGTGCAGCAGCGTGACGCCCAGCCGCCAGCCGTCCACCGGCCCGAGGGCGAGCCGCCCGCGGACCGTGAGCTCGTCGCGACCGTTGGTGTCGTCCCGGTCCAGGTAGCGGTTGCGGCGAAAGCCGTCGCTGCGGGATTGCTGTGCGGCCAGCCTCCACGCCCCACCCTCCCCAGCCCCGAGACCGACCGCGCCGCCGGCGACCAGTCCGGCCGACCACAGGCCATCGTCACCGGCACTGAACTCCGTCATCAGCTCCTGCTCCGGTCGTGGCGCACGGGTCCGGATGTTGATGAGCCCGGCGAGCGCATTGGCCCCGTAGCGCGTGCCCTGCGGACCGCGCAGCACCTCGACCTGCTCGACGTCGAAGGACGTGGCCGGCATGCCGACGCCGCTGAAGTCGATGTCGTCGATCAGGAACCCGACCGACGGGTTGGGCGCCCCCTGGTACTGCTCGAGCTCGCCCACCCCGCGCAGCTGGAAGTACCGCGGCCGGGAGGTGCCGCCGGACCAGTTCAGGTTCGGCACCAGCCCGAGCACGTCCTGAAGGTGCTGCAGTCCAGCCGACTGGAGCACGTCGGCGTCGAGCACGGTCGTGCTGGACGGGAACTCCGAGGCCGGGGCCGGCCGCAGCGAGGCCGTGACGACGATCTCCTCGAGGGGCTCGGTCAGGCGGGACTCGCTCGCATGCGCCGGGCAGGCTGCCAGCAGCGCCGCGACGACGCAGAATCCGTTGCGATTACGCCCGCAAGCGAATGAAAATATTGATGAAAGATTGAGCGGCTTGGACACGTTACCTGCTCCCTACGCCGGTACTAACCGGATCAGGTTCAACGGGTTCGCCGGTGAGCGGTAAGGACCGCGGTCGGCATCTCAGGCCCAGTCAGGCCACCCCAAGGTGAGGCGCAGTATAGCCGCGCGTCGGCCTGCGCGTACGAGTCCGGTTGACGGCGGCGACGCCCTCAGGACTAATGCGCCTCCCCCCAGCCCCGGATCCATCGCTTATGGCCAAGCGCACGTGCCGCCTGTTCCTCATCGATACGTTCACGCGCGACCTCTTCTGTGGCAATCCGGCCGCCGTCGTGCTCGATGCGGAGCAGCTGACGGATGACGAAATGCACCGCATCGCGAGGGAGATTCACGAGGAAGTGGCCTTTGTGCTGGCCTCGGACTCGCCGGAATACGACGTCGAGGTGCGGTTCTTCTCGCCGAAGCGCGAGGTCACCTTCGTCGGACACGCGACCGTCGCGGCCCATTACGCCCGGGCGCTCACCCTCGGCGTGCCGAAGGGCCGCGTCCGGCAGAAGTCGGGCAACTGGATCGTCGAGGTCGAGGTGACGGGGCGCGGACCCAACCTTCGGGTTGCGATCCACCAGAGTCCGGCGACCTTCGGGCCCATGGTGCCCGACGAGCGCCGCGGCGCCGTCCTCGATGCGCTCGGCATCAGCTCCGCGAGCCTGCATCCGTCCTGTCCGATGCAGGTGCTCAGCAAGGCGAACTCCCGCCTGCTGATCGGGTTGCGCTCGCCCGAGACGCTCGAGTCGCTGCAACCCGACATGGAAGCGCTCGAGCATCTCACGCCGCACGTCGGCGCCGACGGCTTCTTGGTGTTCGCGATCAAGCCGGACACCGATCCGCTGACGACCGAGTCGCGCATGTTCTGTCCGGTGATCGGCATTCCCGAGGACCCGGTGAGCGGTAACGCGCACGGCATGCTCGGCGTCTATCTGCTGAGCAACGGCCTTCTCACTGCCGGCAAGGACGGCACGGCGCGGTTCGTCGGCCACCAGGGCCGCTTCGTCGAGCGACCGGGCACCGTCGAGGTGAACGTCACGGCGTCGGGCAAGCGCGCCACCGGCGTGAGCGTCGCCGGCCACGCCGTCGTCGTGTACCAGGCCGAACTGCAGCTCTGAGCCGATGCGCGCGGCCACGATCCTTGCCGCGAGCCTGCTGACGACTGTTCTCACTGCGACGACGGCCGACGCGACGCCGTCCGACGCGCTGTGCGGAAGCGGACCGCTCGAGATCCTGCTCACCAACGACGACGGCTTCGACTCCACCGGCATCCGCGCGCTGTCGACCGGCCTCGTGGCCGCCGGACACCGCGTTACGTTGGCCGCGCCGGCCCGCAACGCCAGTGGCAGCAGCATGGGATTCTCCTGGAGCGAGATCGCGGTGCGACAGGTGAGCGCCGATCCGCCGGTGTACGCCGTGGACGCCACGCCCGCCACCGTCGTCGTGCTGGCGGCAACGTCGCTGTACCCGGCCGGCCGACGCCCGGACCTCGTCGTGTCGGGCATCAACCATGGGCCGAACGACGGTGCGCTGCTGATGCTCTCGGGCACGGTCGGCGCGGCGATCGCGGGCACGCTGCTGCTCGACCCGCCCGTGCCCGGTATCGCGGTGAACGCCGGCCGGCTGAATGCAGCCGAACCCTGGGATTCGCCCGCCCACCTTGCCCAGTTCGACGCGGTCGCGGCCCACCTCGCGCGGCTCATCGGCGCAAGCCGCGGCTGGTTCTGCGAGCGCGGGCGCGTGGTCTGGACGCGCACCGTGCTCAACGTAAATTATCCGGCGCTGGCGCCCGGGCAGTGGCGCGGAACAGTGCTCGCGGGCCAGGACTCCGCGAGCGACCTGCAATTCGATTTCGAGGCGACGGCGGACGGCAAGTACAAGCCCAAGCCGCTGCGCAGCGACCCGCCGGCCATGCGCGGTTCCGATCGCGACGGCCTCGCGCGCGGCTACGTGACGGTGACGCCCCTGGGCGCCGCGATCGTGGACGACACCGCTGCGACGGGCACGCCGGCCCGCGCCTTGACCCGGCGACTGCGCGACCTGTAGCCGCGACCAGCCGATTGCCGCGCGGGTTCGCCTGATCGCGCGGCGAGCGACGCGTTCAGCCACCGAGCCAGCGGTAACGCTCGCCGTCGCCTTCCGCCCGCCCTTCCTCGACCAGCTTCACGGCGTGGGCCAGCAGCGAGTGGCGCGCATAGAGATGCATGAACTTCGGCACGTCGTCGTAGACCGCGGGCAGCACCTCGTCGAGGGTCGCGCTGCCGCGCTCGGCGAGCGCCCGCACCAGCCTGGCCTCGCGCCCGAGCCGGTGCGCGATGACGCGATCGATCTCGGCGATCGCATCGGGCATCAGCGCGCCGTGCCCGGGCGCAAGCGCAGCGACCCGCAATTCCCGCAGCCGGCGCAGCGAGTCGAGGTACAGGCGCATCGACCCGTCGGGCGGGATGATGATCACCGTCGAACCGCTCATCAGGTGGTCGCCGGTGAAGAGCAGCCCCGAGCCCTCGAGCAGCAGGCAGACGTGGTTCGAGGCGTGACCGGGCGTGTGGACGGCGATCAGCCCCTCTCCGTCCGTTTCGATGCGCTCGCCGTCGGCCAGCCCCGCGTCCGGGGCGAAGCTCGGATCCTGGTAGCCGTCGTCCGGGGCCGGCAAGCCCAGCACCGGCGCGCCCGTCCGCTCGCGCAGCCACGAGGCGCCGGGCGAATGATCGGGATGCGAGTGCGTGCAGACGATGCGCTCGACCACGCCGCCTGCGACCTCGAGCACGCGCTCGAGGTGCTCGGGCTCCTCGCAGCCGGGGTCGACCACCACCGGCCGTTCGCGTCCGACGACGTAGGTGTTGGTGCCTGCGCCGGTGAGCGGACCGGCGTTCGGGGCGACGATGCGCCACACGGCGTCCGCGATCTGCTGGACGGCGCCCGTCACGGGCAGGGCCTGGGCGTCGAATTCCGTCGTGTCCACTCAGGGATCCTCGACCACGTATCCCCGGGCGCGCAACTGGGCGACGAAGCCGTCGGGCTTGAGGATCTGGTCGATCGCGAGCACCGCCACAGTGGACGTGTTGGCGGCTAACGCCGCCTCCACCGCCTCGAGCCACGCCGCAGCGCGCCGTGCGGGCCAGTCCGTGTAGCCCCGGTCCTGCATGACCTGCGCATTGAGTGCCACCGCGATGCAGGCGCTGGCGTTATCCACTGGCGCGAGCGCGCGCAGCTTCTCGACGTCGCCCGTCGCCCAGGCATTGGCGCGCACCTTCATCAGGTCGAGGTCGGATTCGAGTCGCTCGATCGTCTTGGCGAAGCACTCGACATCGTCGAGCGGCGCCTGCTTGAACTCCTTGATCGCCGCACGCGGCTTGTCGATCCGCACCGTGACCTCGGGCTCTACGATCGTCACCTTTGCCTTGCGCGCGAGCTTCTCGACCGCGGGCCAGACCACGCCGAACGGCTCGAGCCCCGACGTGCGCAGCGCCTCCTCGTACAGTTCCTGCGCGGCAAAGATCGGGCGCCACTTCTCGACGTCGCCGTCCTTGCCGATGAATCGCTGCTTGAGCGGCAGCCAGCGCGCGTACAGCTCGGCTGGCACCACGTCCTCGAGGCGCGCATCGTCCGGGTTGCGCCGCAGCCCGACGAGCGACGGCAGCAGGGTCACGCCGCCGAGCGGTCCCACGCTGGCCCGCATCGAGACCGGGGCGATGACCGCCTGCGATTCGGCGAGCGCGGCCTCGAGCTCGGCAGAACGCCAGCTGAGCTTTTTCGGCAGCGGGCCGTAGGAGCCCAGGATCCACAGCACGTGATCCGTGCCGTCGGCTGGACGGGTCACTTTCCACAGCCCGGGACCAGGCTGCTGGCCGGTGACCAGCACTTCCTCGATCGGCGGTTCCGCGATGCCGGCATCCGCAGCCCGTGCGACTACACAAGCCAGCAGCGCAAGCGCCGACGCAGTGCCAGCCCAGACCGTCCTCACGATTGCGCGACCTCCCACGCCGCCAGCGGGCGGCCTATAGAATCTCACAGTCACGAAGGAGTTCCCGTGTCTGCCTGGTCGCGTGCCCTTGCCCTTGCAGGACAAACCCCACCCTCCCGCAACCGCTACGTGGACTTCCTGCGGGCGTTATCCATAGCCGCCGTCATCCTCGGCCACTGGATCATCGCCGCGCCGTGGATCCGCGACGGCGAGTTGCAACTCGATCACATGCTGGCGGCACAACCGTGGACGCAGTGGCTCACCCTGCTGTTCCAGGTGATGCCGGTGTTCTTCCTGGTGGGCGGCTATTCGAACGCGGCCTCCTGGGACGCCGCGCAGCGCACCGGCACGCGCTACGGCACGTGGGTTGCGGGCCGCGCGCGACGGCTGATCGGCCCCGTCCTTCCGCTGATCCTGACCTGGGCCGCGATGGCGTTCGTGTTCCGCCGCTTCGGCGTGAGCTACGAGATGATCCGTCACGCCTCGATCCTCGCGCTGGTGCCGATGTGGTTTCTCGCCGTGTACCTGCTGGTGGTGCTGCTGGTGCCGGTGACGCGGGCAGCATGGCTCCGCTTCGGCATCCGGTCGTTGTGGGCGCTGGTGGCGCTCGCGGTCGTCGTGGACGTGCTGCGCTTTCACGACGGGCATCGCCCCGCGCTCGGCTGGGTGAACTACCTGTTCGTCTGGGCGGCCGTGCACCAGCTCGGCTACCTCTGGCGTGACGGGCGACTCGCCGGCGCACGCGACGCGCTGCCCTGGCTCGCAGGCGGCGTGCTCGCCTGGGTGCTGCTCGTGCGGCTCGGACCGTATCCCGTGAGCATGGTCGGTGTGCCGGGCGAGCCAATTTCGAACACCACGCCGCCCAGCCTGCTGCTGCTCGCGTTCGCCGCGGCACAGGTGGGCCTCGTCCTCGCGCTCGAGCGGCCGATGCGCCGCTGGCTCGATGGACCACGCGCCTGGGCGGCGACCGTGCTGGTCAACGGCACGATCATGACGGTGTATCTCTGGCACCTCACCGTGCTGGCATTGCTGGTGGGCCTTGCATTCCTGGTCGGCGGATTCGGGCTGCACTTCGTGCCCGGGAGCGGACAGTGGTGGCTGGCACGCCTGCCCTGGCTCGCGACGCTCGCCGCCGGCCTCGGGCTGATCATTCCGCTGGTGGGTCGCTTCGAACGCTCTGCGCCCCTGCCGCCGGACTTCCGGCCCTCGACCGTGCGCGTGCTCACCGGTGCGGCACTCGTGAGCGCCGGCATCGCCTTCCTGGCGCTCGACGGCATCGCGGTCGCCGGCGCGCTCGGCGTGCGCGGGGTCGTGGTGAGTGGAACGATCGTGGGTGCCTGGATGCTCGGCGTCCTCGGCACCGGGGCGTCGCGGTTCAGGTCGCCATGATCGTCGGACCGCCCTTCGCCTCGGCACGTTGGTAGGCGGGACGCGCGCGCATGCGGGACTGATACGCATGCAGGTGCGGGCAAGCCACCGCGTCGGTGGCGCGCGACAGCAACGCCTCCACCGCGAAGCTCATCTGGAAATCGGCCATGGTGAGGTCGTTGCCTGCAAACCAGCGGTGACGCGCGAGATGGCCCTCGATGAAGGCGATCGCGGCCTTCAGGTTTGGATCGATGAGCTGCGCCTGCACCTTCTCGCTGATCGCCCTCGCGATCGGCTTCGCGAAGAAAGGCATGGGCCGCTTCGGGATGGTGACGAACACGAGCTTCATCACCAGCCAGTTCATGAGCGAGCCCTCGGCGTAGTGCATCCAGTAGCGGCACTGCCGGTGCTCGGGCGTGCCGCGCGGCGGCTCGAGGTGCGCGAGTTCACCCTGCCCGAGCGCACCGTACTTCTCGACCAGATACTCGATGATGGCGCCGGACTCCGCGATCACCTCGCCGTCGTCCGTGACCACCGGCGACTTGCCGAGCGGGTGGATGGCCTTGAGCTCCGGCGGCGCGAGGCGCGTCGCTGCGTCGCGACGGTAGATCTTGAGCTCGTACGGCACGCCGAGTTCCTCGAGCAGCCAGAGGATGCGCTGCGAGCGCGAGGTCTCGAGATGGTGGACGGTCAGCATGGGAGCGGCACCTGGGTTCGCTGGCGGGTCGGCGCAGGTTAGCAGTCGGGGCTACCGTGCGCATGCCGTGCGGTCACCGTCGCGGCGCGCGACCCCGGGCCGGCCCCCCGGCGTCGAGCGCCCGGGTTCGCTGCAGGAACGCGTCGTACTCGGCGACGAACCGCTCGGCCACCTCGAAGTGAGGCAGCGCCCCGGTCTGGAAGACGCTGAACGACCAGTTCGGTCGCTGCGCGAACACCGACTTGCGGCGGTAGTTGGTGAAGTCGCCGCGCACCCCGTGCGACACCCACACGGGCAATTCGAGCCGGTCGTAGACCGCGTGGATGTCGGCACTGAACAGGCCGCCGCCGAGGAAGCACAGTGGGGCGTACTCGGCACCGGGCTGGCGCGTTGTGATCACGCTGCATTCGTACAGGCCCTCGTCGATCGCGTCGGCACCCCAGGTGCGCCGCAGGAAGTAGCGGATCACGCCCGGCCGCGTCAGGCCCCGGAACAGCGCGCCGCCCCAGCCCGGACCGCGCAGCGCGCCGTAGAGCCAGGGTCGCGCGAGCGTCGTTCCGGCGGCGCCGCGCCGCTCGCGCCCGTCGTCGAAGCCGGTCGGGCTCACGAGCGCGAGGCTGCGATACGCCGACGGCGACTCCACGGCAGCGCGCGCGAGGAACTCGCTCGAGAGCGACAGCGCGAGTGCGTCGATCGGTCCGTCGCCGCAACGGCGGCGGATCTCGTCGGTCATGGCGTGGATCGCGTCGGTCATGAGCCGCGGCGTGTACGCGCGGTCGCTGCGCTCCGCGAAGCCGTAGCCCGGCAATTCGAGCGAGAAGACGCGTCGCGTACCGCGGTAGTGCTCGTGCAGCGGGCGCATCTCGGCCGCCGAGGCGGCCGCATTGATGCTGTGGACGAGCAGCAGCGGTGCGCCTTTGCCCGCCACGTAGGCGCTCAGCCGCCCGGTGCCGGCGCCGGAGAACTCGAACCGCTCACCGCTGACGGAGGGTGGAAGAACTGGACAAGTCATGTATCGAGTCCTGTGGCGATGTCGATTCAGGCCAGTTCAAGGTCAACGAGGCTCTGCGCCATGGCCGCGGCGGCCTCGGGCGCCGGAATGAAGGCGACGCCGAGCGTGCGCCGCGTGAGGGACGTATCCACCCTGAGTTCCTTGCCGAGCTCGGGAATCGCGAGACGTGCGGTGGGATCGAAGAGTCCGGCGAGCCTTACGGCCCAGTCCGGCAACACGCGGGTCGGCACCTTGCGGGCTGCGTCGCCGAGGCTCGCCCGGATGGCGCGCGCAATGTCGATCATCCACAGGCATTCGGCGCAGCCGAGGTAGCGTCCGCCAGTGGGCGCGTCGACCTCGATCGCGAGGCGATGCATGCGCGCCACGTCGCGAACGTCGATGCAGGGGATGGCCATGCGCGGCGCCCCGGGGTACTTGCCCCGCAGCATCATCTGAACGATCTCCGCCGAGGTGCCGATGTCGCGGTCGAGCGCCGGTCCCAGCACCAGGCCCGGGTTGACCGATGCGTAGCGCAGCCCGGAGCGGTCCTGCGCCATGAACTCGCGCGCGGCGCGCTCCGCGAGCGTCTTGGACTTTGCGTAGGCGGTGACCCCGGGGGTCTCGATCCGCGTCCAGTCCGCCTCGGTGAACGGCGCAGAGCGGTCCTGCGGGTGACCGTACATCACGGCCACCATCGAGGAGGTCTGCACCAGACGCTCGACGCCGGCGGCGGCCGCGGCCCGCAGCACCCGCCGCGTTCCCTGCACCGCCGGACGGATCAGCTCCTGCTCGTCCCGCGGCTGCTTCGCCGGGAACGGCGAGGCGACGTGCAGCACGTGGGCGCAGCCGGCCACGGCCGCGTCCCAGCCATCGTCCGACTCGAGGTCCACCTGAGCGAAGCTGAGCCGCGAGGCATCGGCGTGGCGCGACAGCGACGCGCTCACCTCGCCGGATCGTTGCAGCGACCGCACGGTGCCGCGGACAGCGTAGCCGGCGTTCAGCATTTCAACCGCGCAGTGGCGGGCGATGAAGCCAGAGATTCCGGTGATCAGTACCGTCGGCTGGGCCATGTCCGTCCCCTGACTGTTGTTGGTGCGCTGCGACTTTGGGGCGGATGAACTCCACCCAGGACGCGGGATCGCGGTGCCAGCAGGTCTGGCGCGCAAGGGGTCGATGATCGCACGTTTGGAGCGGTCGCCCGGCAGCCATCGAGCGTGCGCCCCGCCGCGGCGCCTTGACGCGCTCCACGAGCGGGGCTTACGGTCGCCGGCGGTTCAACCTCAGGACTAGCCCTCATGCTCGTGCGTGCGATTGCCCTGTCTCTTCTGCTGGCATTCACCGCGGCCTGGGGAGCGAACGCCCAGCCCGGCGCAGCCGCCCCCGTCTCGCCGGAGGCGCTGGCCCGCGATCCTCGCGTCGTTCAGGCACTGCGACTGCTCGACGCCTGGACCGACACCGAGACCGTCGAAAAGCGACTGCCGGGCGGTTCCATGGCCGTCGTCCACGACCAGCAGCTGCTGTGGAGCCGTGGCTTCGGCTACGCCCACCTCGAGCCGAAGGTCGCCGCGGGCGCCGACACGATGTACTCGATCTGCTCGATCTCGAAGCTCTTCACGAGCATCGCGGTGATGCAGCAGCGTGACGCCGGCAAGCTCGACCTCGACGACCCGGTCGCGAAACACCTGCCGTGGTTCCGCATCAAGGGCGGCGAAGCCGGCTCGCCGCCCGTCACCGTGCGCGGCATCCTGACGCACTCCTCGGGCCTGCCGCGCGAGTCCGACTTTCCGTACTGGACCGGTCCCGCCTACGCCTTCCCGCCGCGCGACAAGGTGATCGAGCGGGTCGGCGAGCAGGAAATGCTGTATCGCCCGGACCGGTACTACCAGTACTCCAACCTCGGCCTGTCGCTGGCCGGCGAGATCGCGGCGGCGACCTCGGGCGTGCCCTACCCCGAGTACGTCCGCACGCGCATCCTCGATCCGATCGGCCTCAGGGACACCGAGACCGAGCATCTCGACAAGCACCGCGGCGGGCGGCTCGCGACCGGCTACACCGCCCCGCGGCGCGACGGGTCGCGCGAGCGCGTCCCGCCCTACCAGGTGCGCGGCATCGGGCCGGCGGCCGGCTTCACCTCGACCGTCGAGGACCTCGGCCGCTTCGCGTCGTGGCAGTTCCGCGTGCTCGCAAGCGAAGGCGATGGCGTGCTCGACGCCGACACCCTGCGCGAGATGCAGCGCGTGCAGTGGATGGACCCGGATTGGAAAGCGAGCCGCGGCCTCGGTTTCGGCATCTGGCGCGCCGGCGAGCAGACTTTCGTGGGCCACGGCGGCTACTGCCCCGGCTACCAGAGCCAGCTGCTGCTGCAGCCGACCACGAAAGTCGCGACCGTGTTCATGACCAATTCGAACGGAATCGACAGCCGGGAGTTCGCGCAGACGGCCTACGACATCGTCGCGCCGGCGGTAAAGCAGGCACTCGAGAATCCGGCCGGCGCGAAGCCGCACGACCCGGCCCTCGCCCGATACACGGGGCGCTACGACAACTGGCTCGCGGGCGAGTCGTGGGTCATCCCCTGGGACGACGGGCTGGCGCTGATCGAGCTGCCCTCGAGCCGGCCCGTGGCGGAACTGATCAAGCTGCGCCCGGTTGGCGAGCACCGCTTCCGCAGCATCCGCGACGACGGCAGCCTCGGCGAGGAGGTGCGCTTCGAGCTGGCTGCCGACGGCACGCCCGCGCGGGTCTGGCGGCACAGCAACTACGACGAGCGACCCGCAGGCGATTAAACCAGGGACCGGATGCTGACGGCCGAGATCTGGAAATAGCCGCTCACGCGGCACACGCCGGTCACGAACACAGGCATCGTCTTGCCGGAGCCGACCGATTCCAGCAAGACGAGGTACATCTGCTCGGAACCTCTCGAACTGTAGTCCTGGAAAAACACCTGCTTTTCACGGAAGCCGCTCCGGTTCTGCGCGACCGCGATCGTGGGTTCGTAACGCTGGTGGACGGTCGGGGTCAGCTCGGCGACGAGCGCGTAGTAGGTCCAGTCGGCTTCGGCCATGGCGGCGGGCGCCACGGCCACGAGGCCGATCGCACCTGGCAGCGCGGGACTGAGCCTCGCCATGGGATGGATCGCGTCTCGGCTGCAGAAGCTTGCCAAGCACCGGCAGCTGCACCCAGAGATGCCGCGCAAGATCGCCCGCCTGTGCTTCACCCTGCTCAGGAAAGAAATCAGCTTCGAGCACTACTTCCGTTCGGGTGAGTCCGCAATCGGCAAGAAGATCATCAAATTCTCCTGCCAGGAACTCCCGAGTTCATCGTCAGCCGCCATCACTTCACCCAAAAGTGACGACCCAGAAGTGGTTCAGATGGCCGCAGTTCTGCATGCCGCTCTCACTTCGAAAAAACCGACGTCTTCTGCTGCTTATGACTGCTTTATTCGAATTTCAAAAGACCGGATAATCCGGACCGCTGCTCTACAAACAGGAAACGATCGTGTTCTACGCCCTCAGTTGGTCCGTGATGTTCATCCTTCTCGTGCTTTGGTCACTCGCCGCGTCGGCGTTTCACTTGATCGCGGCATGGACGGTCGCGAATGCAGGCGTGCTGGCCGGAGGTTCAGGGGCGATCGACGGCTTGCATGCGCCGGATTGGCTCGCGCCCTGGATTCCACCCGAGCTCGCTCTCGCGTTCAACTCAACGCTGTCCGCTTTAAGTCCGGCCATTGAAGCCGCTCTCAACCAGGCACCCGCCTTGGCGGGCGGGCTGTCGGTGGCGGTCTGGGCGGTTTGGGGAGTCGGTAGCGCCCTGATCGTCATCCTGGGCCTGGTGTGCAGCCGGTTGATCACCGTACTGCGCCGTCGCCCGTCCGCGCTTGCGGCCCCGTCCATGGGTCCGGCAGCCGCGGACTGACCGAATCATTGGTGCACTTCGATGAAGGTCGCGCCTTCGCTGGTCGCGGCGATCACTTGAGGTCCTCCAGGGGACAGCCTGATTTCCTTTTTTGCGGCCGACATCCTGGGCAATCCCGCCTGGGTCTGGCTCGCGTTTATCGGCATCGTCTTCGCGCTGCTGGCCTTCGATCTGGGCGTTCTGCACAAGGATGATCACGAGAGCGGCGTGCGCGAAAGCTTGCTGCTGTCCGCCGGCCACAGCAGCGTCGCGCTGATCGTCAGTTTGTCCGCGATCCTTTTGTCCGATCGCCGGTTGCACTGCGGGAACGCGCAGCCACGGTCAGGGCGCGCGCGGTCGATTGGGGCACGGTCCTCGACCTCGATCAGGACGCCGGCATGGCACAATCCAACGGGCGCGGCTTCCCCAAGACGCCCCCGGAGTCCCGTTCGTGCCACCCAGCCTCCCCCGTACCGCGCCACCACCCACCCGCCTGCAAAGCCGGCTTGCCAGCCCGCTTGTACAAAACGGCATCCTCACGCTGATCATCATCAACGCCGTCATCCTCGGGCTGGAAACCTCGCCCGCGGCGATGCGGGCGTGGGGCCCGGCGTTGCTGGCGCTGGACAAGGCCATCCTGGCCGTGTTCGTGGTCGAGATCGTGCTGCGTATCGTGGCGCATCGTGGCGCCTTCTTCCGCGATCCCTGGAGCATGTTCGACCTGAGTGTCGTGGCAATCGCGCTGGTGCCGGCCAGCGGACCCTTCGCGGTGCTGCGTGCGCTGCGCGTTCTGCGCGTTTTGCGCATCCTGACCATCGTGCCGTCGATGCGCCGCGTCGTCGGCGGGCTGCTGGCCGCGATTCCGGGCCTGGGCTCGATCGCGGTCGTGCTCGGGTTGATCTTCTATGTATTCGCCGTCATCGCGACCAACCTGTTCGGCGCCGACTTTCCCGACTGGTTCGGCACGCTCGGCGGTTCGCTGTACACGCTGTTCCAGGTGATGACGCTGGAAAGCTGGTCGATGGGCATCGTGCGGCCGGTGATGGAGCTGTACCCGTTTGCCTGGGCTTTCTTCATCCCCTTCATCCTGTTGGCCACCTTCACGATGCTCAACCTGTTCATTGGCGTCATCGTCAGCGCCATGCAGAGCTTCACTGACGCCGACAAGGCGGAGACCATCGCCGCGGTGGAAGAGGCGCGCGAGCACATCGAGGCCGACCTGCACAGCGAGGTGCGCGCGCTGCGCAGCGAGATCGCCGAGCTGCGCACGCTGTTGCGGCAGCCGCGCCCGTACGGCAACTGAGGCGCTACGGCGCACCGTCGGCGGCGCCCGCCTCGATCTCCTCGAGCAGCGGATGCACGTGGCGGCCGGCCGGGCGGATCAGGTACAGCAGCTCGCTCAGCTCCGGCACGCGACCGACGCGTTGCAGCCCGAACTGCGTGGCGACGTCGGATTCGATCACGGTCGGCACGCAGGCAATGCCGAAGCCGCGCTGTGCGAACACCTTCACCAACGCACTGTCGTCGCAGCGCGCGACCACGCGCGGCGTGAGTCCGCGCTCCGCGAGCCAGGACTCTAGCGCAATGCTGAGCGGCGATTCGGCGGACCCGGCTATCAGCGGTGCCCCGTCGAGGCAGGCGGGGAAATCCCCGCTCAACGCCTTGCGCACGTGCGGCGCCGCGACCAGGCTAAGGCCCGACTTCAGCAGCCGCCGCCCGCGCATAGAGCGTGCCAGATAGGGCGGCACGGGCTGGTCCGCCAGGATCGCGTCGAGCTGGTGCGCAGCGAGCCGTCCGAGCAGCCCAGTGATAGTCCCTTCGACGCAGTCGAGTTCGATGCGGTCGCGGTGGCGCTCGAGCAGTGGCGCCAGTACGCGTGCGGTCAGCAGCTTCGGCACGCTGTCCGTGACCCCGAGGCGCAGCCCCAGGCGGCGCGGTTCGGCGCGGCCGGCCATCACGCGGCGCAGTTCCGTCCCGAGGGCGAAGATCGACTCCGCATAGTCGCGCGCCACCTCGCCGTCCGGCGTCAGCACGAGGCGCCGGCCGGCCCGCTCGAGCAGCTTACGACCGAGCGATCGCTCCAGCTCGCGAACCTGCGAGCTCAACGTCTGCGGGGCGAGGTGCAGGCGGCGCGCGGCGCCCGTCAGCGAGCCCTCACGCGCCACCTCGTGGAAGTAGTGCAGATGCTTTAGATTGATGCGTCCAAGGGGTGGTGCGCTCATCAGATTTTCTCGAAGGCAGGCGCACATATATTCTCATTTATTCTGCTTTTGGTCGTCCGTAGGATTGATCTGCAACTCCCCGGAGGAACCGCCATGAAGATCGACGTCCACGCCCGCCGATTTACGCTCACCGAGTCGCTGCGCCATGCCGTCCATCGCGAGATCGCGCGGCTGGCCCAGGCGCTCGGCGCCGGCATCACTCGGGTGTCCGTACGCCTGTTCGACGTGAACGGCCTGCGCGGGGGGCCGGACAAAGGATGCCTGGTGCACGCTCAGTTCACCGACGGCACCTCGATCGTCGGCAGCGACGTGGACGCCGACCTGTACCGCTCGGTACCGGCCGCGTTCGAGAAGGTGCTGCGCAGCCGGCGCATGAACCGCGCGCGCCGCCACACGCGGAGACGGCACGACTCGCGGGCGCAACTGAACCCCGCCTGAGTGGCGCAGCCAGCGCTGGTGTGCCACGGTCGATGGCAGGCTCCATCGGCCGATGGCCGACATTGAACACCGCCTCTGGTTCGCGGGAACTGCGCCCTCTGGGCGCCACCTTCGGAGTGTCGCCATGCCGAAACAGACCCTCGTGTTCGCCGCCCTGCTGCTCGCGCTCGGACTCGGGGCGTTTGCACTCTCCGGCAGTCGGACGGCGCTGCTGCCCGCCTGCTTCGGCGGCGCGTTGGCCGTGCTGGCCGGACTCGCACTGGCCTACGCCGGCGCGCGCCGTCATCTGATGCATGCCGCCGCGGTCGTGGCGCTGCTCGGGGCGCTGGCGCCGGCCGCCGCGCTGGCGATTCGTGCGGCGCAGATGAGCCCGCTCGCGCTCGGCGTCAACCTCGGCATGCTGGCGCTGAGCGCCGCACTGCTGGCGATGATGATCCGCTCGTTCGTCGTCGCACGCAGATCCCGCTCCGCGGGTTGAAGTCGGTGCCATGCGCGCGACGGTTGGTCGCGCCCGGGGAGCATCGGATCTGGCTGGTCAGCTTCATGCACAACGACCTGGGGCACTTCGACCACGAGTCGTGCCGACTGGAGAGCGCCGAGCGGGTTGTCGGCGCTAAAGTGTTACCCATGTCGTCGGAATAATCCGTTACCCATATGACCGGAACGGACCCCCGTAAGGTTTGGCGCGGCCGGAGGGATTCGAACCCCCGACCCTCAGGTTCGAAGCCTGATGCTCTATCCAACTGAGCTACGGCCGCGCG
>Ga0113563_10000002_pt1 | contig 117143 bp, 208 predicted proteins | sample Mud3Dept3metaG_FD_80117 | JGI IMG/M metagenome (GOLD analysis project Ga0113563, IMG submission 80117) | Freshwater wetland microbial communities from Ohio, USA, analyzing the effect of biotic and abiotic controls - Mud 3 Core 4 Depth 3... | ecosystem: Environmental > Aquatic > Freshwater >... | reverse complement strand
CATAAGTACTCAAAGAAATAAAACCAGATATATCGAACACTAAACTTTTATTAGTCTCGCGTTTAAACTTGTAAGTTTTATTATCAGATGTTACTTCAACTTCAGTCCAAGTAGATTCAAGGTGGGGAAGTGTTTCATCTGTTACATGAATTTCATAACCATTAATATCTGACATTTATCCCTCCTTAAAATCTTTCTGAATATTGAGATGCTCTAGAGAAGAAAGTAGTGTTACCCTGACGTAAATCTAGGATAGCTTGTTTAATTTCTTCTAAGTCATTATCATCACGCACAACAATACTACCAACTTCAACAGTAGTTTGATTGATTGTGACTGGACCAGATTCTCCTTGAGTTGCAGCACCATATATTTTAACAGGAACCGCGCCACCATGCAAGGGAATAATAGCTTCTGGACCATGTAGTAGTGCTAATTGTTCTTGTGCTAATTCAATGCCACCAAATTGATAGCTTGGAAATGCCGTAGTTGCGCCTTCTTTTCCTCTAGCCATCGCTGCTAAATTCAATGACATTTGGCCTACAACCCCTTTAATATCTGCTCCAAATACATTTGCTAAGGCAGTTTCAAATCCTTCACTGTCTGCATTTACTCCAGTAATCATATCTTCAGCAGCTTGGACTAATCTATTAATGTTGTCTATTAATGTTCCTTGCTCAGCTTGGGCTGTAGCTAATCTTTTATCCCAGTATTCCTTATCAAAGGTTATTGCTTGAACTCTATAGTTCAATCCTGTTTGTGTTCTTGTAATATCAGATGTTTTATCTGCTAAGGCATTGTATTGAGTAACAAGACTTTCCATAACCTCTGTGCTAATTAAACCTTGAGCCATAGCTTCTGCTGTTTGCATCATCTTCATATCAGTAATAGCGCCTTCTAAGTCAAAGATTTTTTTGTTAGCTTCCATTTTTTCCTTAGCTGCTTGAGCATCTTGATTAGCTAATTCAACTTTTCTTTCAAGTAATGTAAGTTCTCTTTCATGAGCAGCAATAGCATTATTAGTAGCTTCAATTTCTTGTTGTTTTTTCTCAACAAGAGATTGTTGTTTTTCTAGTTCTTTTTCTAACTGTTCAAGTCTAGGTTTATTAGCTTCTATAACTGCCATAGCAGCATTAACGCCGTCTTCAATTTGTTTAGTAGTAAACTCTTCTTCACGCTGAGATTTTTCTTTGAAATGTTCAATATCCATTGTAGCATTTCTACGTTTAGCTTCCTCTAAAGTTTTCTCATTTTCTAATGCTGCCATTTGATTTTCTATCATAGCCCAGCCAGTTTCAGCAGCCCATTTCTTGAAGGCATCACTATCAAGCATTCCTGCTTTTGAGAATAAATCATAGGTAGGTTGTAGATTTATCTTTTTAAGTTCAAGCTCACTTAATTGTTTATCAATTTCATAAATCCTATCAAGATATGCTCCTTCTCCTTCTACTGGAGCATTAAGGAATTTATCTAGAGACTCTTGAGCTTTATTAATAGTATTGCTTACTTCATCAAATTCTGTTTGAATAGCTTGCAGACGAGTTTCTAGACTAGCCAGTTCAATTTCTTGTTGAGCAAGAACAACATTAAGTCTAGCTATTTCTTTTCTGGCTGCTTGAGCAGAATCAGAGACAAGAGCCAATTCATTTATAGCAATAGCCAAATCAAAGGTACTTGCAATATTAGTCATTTCTTGACCAAACTTGGCTAAATCAAGTTCATTACGTTTAATTTGTCTATCCAAGCTACTAAGCATTTCTTCAAGCTCTTGAACTTTTTTAGTAGTCAATGGGATTTCTGTCTTTTCAAGATGTTGTAATCTATCATCCATTTTTTTAAGTCCAGCTTGAATATCTGCTAAACCATAAGAACCTTTGGTTACAAGACCTTCTAACATTTGGTCTACGCCTTCAGAACTTATATCTACACTATCCATTCCTTCCTTTACTCCATTAGCTATGGCTTGACCAGCAGTTTTTGCCCCTTGTTCAAAAACAGGAACTACTTCTTCCATAGCCTTTTCAGCAGCTTCGGGGATTCCTTGAATAGCCATTTGCATAAATGGATTTCCAGCACCACTAGCCATTGTTTCTGCATCAAACTTAATACCAGGAACCTTGCCTTCAGCAGCTAGTTTATTAGTTTTAGCAGCTAATTCGTTAGCTTTAGCAGCAGCCATAAGTGATGGTTCTGCTTTCGAATAATCTACTAACTTATCATAAAGCATATCTACTTCTTTACTTTTGCCTGTACCAGCAATTATTTCTGCTGTAGCTTTATTATACATTTCTACGTCCATGCCATGAGAATATAGATAATCCATCATCATTTTGTTGCTTTGAACAGAATCTATCAAAGCCTGTGCAGCTTTACCTAAGTCTTCAGGTACATCTTTTATAGCTCCTGCCAATTCCTTAGTACCACCAACTTGTCCAGCGGTAAATACGGTTCCTATAGCTCCCGCTAGTCCTTTAAGAGTATCATTTAAAGCCTCTCCTGGACCTAATAAAGCTTCAGACATTTGCTTTTGATATTCTAGTGGCTTCATAGAAATTTCTTGACCAGTTGATTTTCTCATAACTGTTTCTTGTGCCACAAGAGTACCAAGAAGGTCAGTAACCATTGTTGCGGTTGTAACTCCACCAATTCCTTTTCCTACAAGTTTACCAAGTTGTTTTCCTAAAATCAATGCGCTTTTATTAGAAGCTTTAACAGCAGCTTTTTCAGTTTGTGCTAAGGCTTTACCAGCATATGAGTCAATTGTTATTCTTCCAGGAGCAGTTGCTCTTGTAACAGTAGTAGCTTTAGTTGCTGTTTCAGTAGCAGCTTTTGAAATATTTTCTACGGCTACTGGAAGTCTATCAGCAACAGTTTTTATTGCTCTATCTAGAATATCAGTAGAAAGACCAGCTTTTTTAGCATAAGTTTCTAGAGACTCAGTTGCAGTTTTAATAAAAGCAGTATTATTTTTAACATCGACTCCCATAGCTTTTAAAGCATCAGCAGCTTTTTGCCATGCATCTAGTTCTTTTAAGAATTGTGCTTCATTAGCTGTTTTAGCTACAATTCCTTGTGCTGTTCTACCTTTTCCTTCTTGAGCAGTATGCATAAATTCATGTAGCCAAGCAGATAAACCTTCTTCTCCAGTCAAAGCATATCGTCCAGTTTTAGGCATTTCAATAATAGCATCCATAAATGCTTTTGTTACTTTGTTAATATGAGTAATAGCTTCAGGCTCAGTAATTCCTGCTAATGAGACAGTTCTTATATTTCTACCTGCGAAAAGTTCTTGAAAAATAGTTTCAAACTCTTTAGTAGTTGTTCCACCAAGTTCAGTAAGACGTTTTCCTATTTCATCTGGAATAGTTTTTCCAAATCTTTCGAAGGCATTTACAGTAGAAGCTGTTTGTGAATCAATAGCTTCAACTATAGGTTTATAAACAGCTTCAGCAGCAAGACCACTAGAAACACTTTTTTTGAACGGACCTAAAATAGTGCCAGTTAATCTAGAAAATTGTTTACGAAGCCATTGGGATTCAAGACGCTTTACAACATTTCCTGTTTGAACAGCATTAACAGATGCCGCAACAGAAGATACACCCGCACCACCACCAGCTACTCTAGGAGCTACTCTACCAGCACCAAAAATACTTCTAGAAATTTTTTTAAGCCCAGGTCCAAATAGAGGAACAGAGAATAAGGCTCCCATTATTCCTTTTCCTGATTTAGAAAGACTTCTAGCGGCTGTAGCAGTAGTTCGTGCTGTTCTAGCTGTTGATTTTGCTGCTAACTCAAGATTATTAGTAAAATCAACAATTTGAAGTGCTAATTGACGCATAGAAGTAGGTACTCGTTTATTAGCAACTTCTTTGGCTAAATCTCCATAGCTTCTTCTAATATCTCTTATAGCATCATCAAATTGAGCATTAGTTACTCTAATTTGAGAACTTAAAGTTCTTGCTTTTTGACCAGCTTTTCTACCACTTTTTTGTAGAGCAGCATCTAATTCCTTAGTTAATTGGTCAACTCTTTTATTTCTTGCTGCATTTAATATTTTTACTTGCTCTTGAGTAGCAGTTTCAATTCTATCTAATAGATTTGAAGGAAGAGTTCTATATATAAGTTTGTCTTCCATTTTAAGTAATCTTCTTGCTAACCATGTTCTACCTGCGGCAGCTTCTTCAGGAGCCATTCCCAATGCAGTAGCACTTGCATTTCTAGTAGCATAGTTCAACCCAAAGCGAGCTAGTCTTGTACCAGCAGCAGCAGTTTGAACTTTAATAGCTCTTATTCCTATTTGACCAAGTTTAGAAAAACCTTTATTAAGTACTTTTGCTATAGCAATAGTAGCAGCTATTACTCCTAACACACCAGCTACAGGGTGGTTTACAACCCAATCAACCACTGAAACTTTAGAAACTGCTCCAGCAGGTTGATTAGTAGCCAACGGTGTCAACACACCTGTTTTGTTAGCAGCTTCTATTGCCTTAGCAGACCTTTCTCTTGCTTCAGCAGCTTGCAGTTCTTTATCAGCCGCCGATGCTACTGCATCAGCACCAGTTAAGCGTCTTTTTTCTATTTCTTCTTCAAGTCTAGCAGCATATTCTTCAGTCATACCTACTGTGCTTTTGGCTGCTGCTTGTGCTTTATCTGCTTGTCCAGCAATAATACCATAGGTATTCATAATTTCTTCTATAGTTTCAGCACTAGCTAAATACCTAGCAGATAGTTCTGCATCTGAAGTTTCTAATTGTTTTGAAAGAGTTTTTAAATCTGCTGTAGAACGGGAAATCCAAGTATCAGTTGGATAATTTAATAGCATCTCTTTTGTTGGTGCCATTAAGTTTTGAAGCATTTTAAATAGAACATTCAAATCAGCAGTTGATTCTTCTAACCAAGCGGCAGCAGTAAATTTTTTAATCGCTATTCCAAGACCTTCTATGTTGTCTCCGTAAGCTTCAAGAACATCAGGATAGCGTTCAAAATTAGCTTGAACATCTTCAAATGTAATTCCAAGCTCTTCTGCATTATCTTTTAGATATTTAAGTAACTCAGCAGCCTCAGTAGTTTTTTTAGCCATTAATTCAGCAGAATCTCCCTCATGAATAAAGGCATCTGATACTTGTCCTATTAGTTCTATAGTATCAGAAAGCTGCATATTAAGATTAGAAGCTCCAGCAGCCTTAGCACCAATTTCAAGAGCGTTTTGCATATTGTTACCATATTCTTTAGCCACATTAGCAGCTTCAGCCATTTCATCTGTGCTAAAGTTGTTTGCTTTTCCTAGCTCTTCAAGATATCCTTTAACTTTCTCTGCTCCACCAGCAATCTTATCAAAAGAACCACCAAGTTCTTTAATAGCATCTCTAGTTTTTATGAATTTTTCTGCTATCCACATAATACCAAGAGCAGCCGCTAACAGCAATACTCGCGTTGTTACAGTTTTTAAGGTAGTAGAAAGTAAAGTTGCTGCTCCATTAGCAGAAGCCGTTTTAGCAGCAAGACTTACCATTTGAACGCCTAAGAGTTTTAAAACTAGAACTGCTGCTCTGTATCCCATGTAGATAACTAGGAGCATTTTTGCATAATCAATAAGGTCAACAAATAACTCTAGAAGTTTTCCTAAAACAGTAAGAGCAGGAACAACAAAAGCAGTTATCAATGTTCCCATAACTTTTTTAAAGGTAGACCAAACTTCCATAGTTACTTCAAATAATTGAACAAGGCTTGGAAGAATATCTTTTTGGAAATATTTAAATACCTCTTTAGCAGTATCTAATAACTCCATCACAGTATCATTTATAATTTTGAAATAGCGCTGAATTTGACCAGAATTAGCATTTAGCCAATCATAAACATCACTTACTATTCCTTTTATTCCCTCAAATGCAGGTTGGGTAGCTTGTTGAAAAGCAATATAGAACGTATCTTTGATATTAGACACGATTCCTTTAAAAGTCTTAGCTTGAAGTTCCATACCTCCAGAGAATCTTTTTTGAACTTCCATCATAAAAGCGTCAGCATATGTCATACCAGCATATTTACCACCTTGGTCAAAGTCTGAACGTTCCATTTTAATACCATAAGATAACGCACGACGGAACATACCAGTCATAGCGTCAGCAGCAGCTTCTACGGCATCAGTAATATCACGACCAAAAGCAGAAGCCATATCGCCTAATGGTTTTAACCATTTATCGACAGGCATATTATAAGCCGCTAATTTTGTAACGGCAGCAGTAATCTCTTTAATTTGATAAGGGGTTTCTTTTGCAAATTGAACAATGTCTGCCATTTGTTCTTTTGCAGCGGTAAGGCTGTGAAGAGTAGTTTGAAGCATAACTTCGAATTGTTCCATCTCACTATTGATGCTAACAATCCATTTAGTTGCGATAGCGGAGATTACTGTAACAAGAGTTTGTGCTGCGGCACCTGCGGCAAGAAAGCCACCTACTAATGCATCACCAAATATGGTGGCATATTTTGTTGCGCCTTTTAGAAAACCAAAGACAGTGTTATACCATTTTTGACTGGAAGTAGTACTAAATGCGCCTTGAAGAGCAGTACCTAGATTTGTTGCTCCTGCTGTAAGTGCCGCTAGAGAAACAGCGCCTTCCTGTTTAGATATAGCTGCATATAAGGCTTTTAGTTTTCTAGTTACATTATCAATTAAGTTAAGGCGAATGTTTGTAACATGGGTAGTATTCAACTGGCTAAGATTTCTAGCCAGTTGTCTTGCTTGCCGTGAGGCGTTATCTTTAAGAGAAACTACAAATCTAAGTTCTCGGTCTATGATGCACCTTCCTTATTTAAGTAAGTATCCACCCTTTACTTTGCCTTTTCCTTCTTGTATTTGTTTTCTAATACCAGCCCTAGCCTTGCCAATTTTTTCCCAATCAGCTTCAAGTCCAGAGATAATTCTTAAATCTCTCATAAATTCAGGGTCTTGGTTTAAAGTTCCACCCTCTCTAGGCAGAATTTTAGTTAGCTTCCAGTCTAACCATTGTCTAACGGAAGGCAGGAGTGGATGCTCTCCTATCTCCTGCCTTCCTTCTAAGATTGCTATTACTTGATTTTCTAAGATTAAGCTAAAGGGGATTTTTCTCCAACAGCTACAATCTCTTTATCTCCATCGTCTTCCTCTTCCGCTTTAAGAATTGGGTTCTTGTCATAAATATCGTCAATCCAAATCTTAACTATTTCAGGTGATAACATATTGACATTGTTTAATGTAGCAGCTAATACTTTGCCATCCTCACCAATAACATTCCAGTTCACGATAAGAGTCTTAATTAGGAATGCTCTTGTAGTACCAAGCATCATATCAACTTCAGCTTTGTCATCAGTCTCTTTGCCTTTTTTCTTGTTTGCCAACTTAACTGTTGAAGTTAAGTCCACAAATTTCTGGTAATCAGCTTCAGTCATTTTGCGATGCTCAAACCAAGTCTTGTCTTCTTCTGGTAAGTCTTTTTCTTCAGGTATATAAACTCGAAATATTTCAGGGACAGTTTGTACATAAATTCTTTGAGCCATTTTCTTTTACTCCTTTACTTAACTATTACTTGTAATAAACGGTAATTATATTACCGACTGTCGGAGACAATACTGTACCAGTATTGGCTACAACAATTCTACCAGATGCAAGGGTCACAGGCAACCCACCAAACATCACACGGGGGAAGAAGAATTCAATATACTCAGTAGCCGCAGCTTTAGTCTGCGCGTTCATAAGCAAGAAATAAACATCATCTTCATACAAGTCATATCCTGGAGTTGTACGACCAACAGCACCATAAGTGTAGTTAGCGTAGTCATCAGCATCCTGGAATACTTGGTTGAAGTTCAAGTCAAATGTTCTTGCTCCTTCAGTTACGTTATTAAGGAAACGAGAAGGGTGTACCGTATACTCATCATTAGAAAGGCCATTACCAATAGCAATTTCTACTGATTCCATGTTATTGTACTGTGTACCACCAAGTTTAAGCAAGCCACCGTGGAAAGCTAACAAGTCATCATCAACGTAGGTAGGAGTAGTAGCGTCACCAGATGTAATTTTCTTTTCCAAAGAAACTACCCAATCAGTAGTATAAGTTGCGATTTCACCTTGGTTAACAGAGATTGTTAACGTGTTCATCTTCGCATTTACTAGCCATTGGTATAAGGTATCACCAACGTTTTTCTCTACAGTCCACCAATCAAGATAGTCTGTAGGAACAACAGTAGAAATACCAGTAGAGCCGCTTGCAGCGCAAGCAGCCTCATCATTACTTAATGCCATCTGGCAAAGTAATCCTAAGTCAGTAGTTCTAGCGTAACCACCAAAACCACCAGCAATAGCATATCCACCAGCTACAGCACCAGTACGGTCACGACCTCTACCAATTTCATTTTCAGCAACCATTGGGTTGTTTTCAGCAGTAAAGCTTTCTTCTGTGATAACAAAGAAGTCACTAATAGTAGGTGTATAAGTACCATCACCCAAATCAGCTTCAGCAACCATACCATTAACGTCTACACCACCACTACTAGGAACTTGTACCCCTACGCCTAAATGTCCAACTAAGCCTGTAATTGTCATTTAAGTTATTCACCCCCTTTCCTTATTATAGAGCGATTATTCTATCAGTATTTACCCTAAAATCAATCCATGCAACCGCATAGTAACTATCGTTTACTCCAGACTTAGAAACTCTAACTCTTGGAATTGAGGAACTAAACACAGTTTCTCTTATACTATTATCGGCTAAATTATCCAATCTTTGATTAGCTCTTAGGGCTACCTCTATTCTATCGACTATAACATCTCTTTGCCTTACTAATTCATCCTTGTTAGTATTATAGCACAATAAGAAAATATTAACCGCATATTCCTTTGTAACAGCGCCAACTTGTATATATTGAGTCTCAACACCTTCACAAGCTACTACAATTCTTGGATATTCTCCATACTGATTCCAGTCTAGCAACAAGTCATCAATTCCCACAACAACGTCAGTAGATACATCATCAATTGTAGCCGCTTGTAAAATCTCAACAACTTTATTTTCTATTAGTGTAATCATCCTCTAAGACCTCTCGCCAATCGTAATCCTCTCTCCGCAGCCCTTTCTTCCACACCTTCGTCAATACCTTCTGTGATTAAATGTGTTATAGTTGCAACTTCAGCAGAATTTAAATCGTCTGGACTTTCAGGGAAGAATGGTCTTGCAGGAATTTCTATTCCCATTCCCCAACCATTATCACTTCCTAGTTGATGAACAAAAAATTTAAATCTTGCTTTACCTTCAAGATGTTCAGGACTTACTAATAATCTAGCATATTGCCCAGTAACATTTACTTGTAGCATTTGGGATTCACTCATAGCTATCATTTTAAGTTTTTCAGAAGGATTTTGGTCAGTCGCATCATCAAGAATTGGTCCTTCAACCATTCCTCCACCACCATGCGCTCTCCATCTTTTTTCTGAATCAGAAAGCTCTTGCCACGGCTCACCACCTGGCGCACTTTCTGTATCAAAAGCTCTATTTACAGGTCCATCATGACCAATTATATAGTGACCAACTTTATTTAAAGCAAATGTACCAGTAAGATATGGTATTCGTTCATATGCTCTAACTCTTCTAGTAGCCGCAGCAAAATCTTCTCTACTCATTGTAAGTAAAAGGGCTGCACCAATTCCTCCGCGCTCTGGTCCATATCTTCTCCCAGTTTTTTCATCTGTCCACATTCCTCTTGGTCCAAATGTAGATACATGCCCTGATACACGACCAAATCTAGCTGCTCCTGCACCTGTAGCATTTTGTAAATCATTTATAATCTGACCAAATGTGTCAGCTATTACTCCCATTAACTAGTCCAATCTCCTGCTGGGTCATCTTCTCTTGGAACAAGATATCCTGTAAATTTACTACGTTTTACTAAGTCTCCAACAATTATATCACCAGCAGATGAATCTTCCAACATTATATCAGAAGCAATTTTTTCAAGCTCTTTTGTAAGATAATCTATCATTTCCAATGCACGATAGAAAATCTGTGTTGATTTTTGGCCTGTTGTACCACCAACTTGAACATCAAATTTGGTTGCTGATTCTCCAGCTTTAAACCACCAAAATTGTATAGCGGAATAAAGCACAACAGGATATTGATATCTATCAGGAACAGTAGCAAAATCAGCCCAAGGAGTCGCATAATCCTTTGAAATAATAAAAGAGTAGTTGTTTAGAAAACCCTCAATTTTAGTATCATCCCAAGGATTTGTTGCATCTAACTGTCCTGTTTTTTCAAGAAATATGTTATTATAGTTTACCATATATCCTTAATTCTCGGGTTTTGTTTGTTCATTAAAAGAAAATCTCGTACCGCAATAGGCACTTTTTGAGGTTTACCTTTTGTCAAATAATACCATGTTCCACCAAAAGAAAACCTATCATCCCTAAGAGGGATGACCTCTATAGTGGTTTCTATTGTTTGAACCTCTTCTACTTGAATCGGCTCATAGCTAAATAGTTTTTCAATCTCTTCTTCTGGTATTTCTTTAGGCTCTTCTGTAATCTCTTTCAATTCTTCAATGCTCTGGAGAGCTTCCTCATCTTCAAAGATGGCTTTTTTTATTTTACTCATTTTATCTCCTTTATAAAATAGGGGAGTAGACAATATATCATAATATCATCCACTCCCCGTCTTGTCAATGCCAAAACTTAGGATTAAGCAGTTTGGACTTTAACGATGTTATCAGCATTAAGAACACCATATCCAACAATAGTATACCATGCTAAGTCACGCTCACGCCCGAAGTCTACAACACCATTATCACGCATTTCAACCGGCAACGCTACGGCTTTACCGAAAGCATTGTCGCCAATCATGATAGCAGAGTAAGTATCAACAGGAGTAGCTGCCTCATTAGCATCTATACTAACTTGAGTAGTTTCCACGAAGATAACGTCATCAATACGTCCTATTTCCCCATTGTACAAACGTTGAGGGTCTAGTTTACCAACTGTTACCCAGTCAGCATCATCACGCAGATTACGGCTTTGGTGTGGATGCACAAACATAACCCAATGGTCGTTGTTAATCTTTTGCGCGTTATTTGTAGCAAGAATTTCAACAGCGTCTTTAACTTCTTCCATTGTTAGATAGTCTGTAGATGTAATAGCATCAGCATTAGCTCTGTCATTAGCAAATACAGTACTACCGGCACCAGCTTCAACCGTATCTCTCGCCAAAGCGTCGATGACTTTTGCATAATCTTGTCCAAGCAATTTAGCAGTATCAGCCATAACATCTGTGAAAGCAGTAACTAACAGCATATTAGACACAGCAACAGCGTTACCGTATTCATACACCGCAATAGATACTTGCGAACCCGCCAAAGCTTTAGTAGCCAGAGGCGTACCTTCAGTTAACAGGCCACCAGCAGTTAGGTTATTATACTTGAAGAAGGTAATTTGTTTACCAGGAGTAGCGGAAAGGTCGGTTTTAACCTGAGCAAACTGGTCAAATCTTAGTACAGGCTGCGCCTGGAACATAATATCTTTGCTGTAAATGGTAAGAACCACTTCAGAAAGTCTTACATTAGTTCCACCCGTAGCTGCAAGAGCAGTAGTAAGATAACTTGTCATTCTAGTTATTCACCCCCTTTCCTTTCTTTAAAATTATGATTTTAGAGCTTCTTCTAGGAATTTATCCCTATTAGCTTCCCAAATTTTTGGGTCTGTGATTTTATTTAAATCTGCAACGTTGACTCCAGCATTAAGTCTATCATTCTGAGGATTTATTCCACCACCAATTTGTGTCTTTGGTTTAACAATATCTTTTACCTTAGCAAGCTCACGTTCACGAATAGAGATATATTCTCTATGAGCATTTTCGGCACTTTGGGTCAATTCCTCAATAGTACTTCCTGTTACAAGTGCAGGAATTATTTCGTCTCCATACTGTGCAAGCACTTCTTTTTTGACCAACTCTAGCTGAAGAGTGTTAATTTTGTTGTTAGCTTCCTCAACCAATTCTTGCATTTGAGCTTGTAATTTAGCATTAGATTCTTCTAGTTGTTCAAGTTTAAGAACGGATTGTTCTTCAACAGATAACTTAGAAGTTTCATACTCTTTAAGCTTATCTTCAGCGGCTTTTCGTGCTTCGTTAGCTTTTTTAGCATCTTCTTTATACTTCTCGAAAGAGTCATAAAGCTTTGCTTTTTCTTGAGTACGAATTTTTTCTAACCACTCATCTTCAAGAGCTTTTTTATAAGCTTCAACATCAACAGACTTCTCTTCTTTTTTCTCTTCTTTCTTTTCCTCTTTTTCTTTCCCCTCCACCGGGGTTTCCTTACCTTCTAGTTCCTTTTCGTCTGTCTCATCTTCTTTCTGCGGCTCAAGAGCGTCATTATTATCAGACATTTTCGTTCTCCTTTCTTATTTACGAAGTAGCATTAGGGTCATCCGACTTATATGCTTCTTTTTCCCAACCAATTTGATTAACATGCTTTGCCCAAGCATCAGCATTAGCTGAATCATCCATTGTAGTTGGTCTTAAATCATTAACAGCCTTATTGAATACACCCACCTTTTCTGTATTCTTAGCAGGTTTTTCAGGTTTAAATGTTCCTCTAGCCATTTCACCCCCTTACTCTAAATGTAGTTATTTTAAATATCGGTCAACTTAATATTTAACTTTAAATTCTAACAAAAGGCAAAAAAGGGGAGGGTTAACTCTTTATCTAGAGTTAACCCTATGATTTATTAACCGTAGCTTCATCAGTTACTTGTTGCCCATGAACAACAGGATTTTTATTCACCGCTTTTCTTGCCTTTTTTTGTTTAGTAGTAGTACCTTCTTCTTTCTCGTATATATCTGGCTCTTCAAAGTTTTCAGTATTACCAGCCTCATATACCATTTCAGGTGGCATATATTTCTGAGCTAACTCCATAGCACGTTTCTTTTCTTCTTCCTCTTCATCTTCAATTTCTTTAATCTTAGCATCAACATTTTTAATTCCAAGTCTTTGCATAGCGCCTCTTTTAGACTCTATACTAAGATTAATCTCTGTAGTAATATCTGCTAGGTCGATAGACCTATCTCTAGGAAGTAAAGACCCATGCTCTATATGATGTTCATATAGAATTGGTTTTTCTAGGTCTGTACTAATAGCTCCAGTATAGATACCAATATCTATAATAAGCTCATTTACTTTCTTTATACCCGTATCAAAATAAAACTGAACATCTTCTGCCAACTCTATAATAGGTTCAAAATCAATAGCTAATGCAGAGGCAGCAGTATTACTAATTTGTCTTTCACCACCAAGGGACTTTTCAGGAATACTTGCTAATTCATGCATCCAAGTTTTAACGTCTTTCAAGAAGTCTCTAGCCGCAGGAATATTTCCTTGGCTAGATAAGTTCTCTACTTTAGCATTAGCAGGAAGACCAGACCATATCTTGTTTGCTCCCTTTTCTAGTTGTCTCGCCTTGGCTCCGTAAATAATAGTAATAGGAGCAGCGTGATAATCCAAGATATCGGATACGTCAGAAGTTTTTTCATTGAAAAGTTTATTTCCATCAATTACGTCCTCCACAATACCAGCGCCAAAATCGCTTCCAGGCTTAGGTTGATGAATTCCATGAACAATCAATAGTTTATTAAGAGGATTGTCAATTACCCTGTCTTCTACAACTTCATTTTTTTCATTTAGTTCTTGTATAAAGATTTTTTCTTTTGTGTGAACCTCTCTATAGATTCTATTTTCTAATTCAAATTGGTTTCCTACAAGTTTAAAATCTTGATAAGGAATCAAAACGATACAGAATTCCATATCTCCAGTTTTCGAATTGTATTGTGGAAATACATATCTAGGGTCTAAGGCTACTAATTTAACATCAGCAGGATTAGTTGGCTTTTCTATATCATCATCTGCACTAGGAAGCCATTGAGGATAGATAAACCAATCCCCAAAAATACCACCAAAATCAGCCACAGTATTCGTAATTCCTTTCAAGTTATTGTTCTTCCAAACATCTTTAACCCAAGTATCAATTCCATCTTCAATTTGCTCTGGAGTAAATACCATTGACCAGGAATTTCTAAATGCAAAACGTCTTAGTTTTTTAACAAAAGTTTTGCAATAGTTAATTGTAACTTGGTCAAAACCTTCTGGTGATGTTTGTGTCCAATGTTTTCCATCATAGAAATCCCAGCAGTTTTGATATTTTGTAACTCGCTCAGAATGGTCTGGACCAAAGTTGAACACTTGAGCAAAGAATGTACTAGAATATACTTGTGAATCAAAATTTCCAGGTAAAGCGTATGTTATTTTAAACACCCCCTCTCTATAATATTATGTTTTTCTCGGTCTAGAATAGTTTCTTCCAAAGGTTTGTTCTATATTATCTCTTGATGCTAGGAAGAAATCATTGTATGTTTCTTCTATTTCAGGCATAACTTCATAAAATGTACCGAATATAGCAAGCATCAAGGAATCACAATAGTCATCATGACCTTTATCGGCATCTATAGGGCATGGACTTAAAAACTTACCACTATAATGTTTCTTCAAAGTAGTCATCTGATGCTCAAATTTTTTGAACCGATTAGTATTACGAACGCTCGTATGGGCGGGAATAATTAATCTCTTTTGATTAACTTCTTGAAGAAAGTATTTATACCCAATATCTTTAGAGGTAGGACTAAATACAAATGGAACTACGTTTGTATTAGGAAGTAGTTTAGCATAACGTTCTGTTATAGGATTACCTACTCCTGTTGAATCACAGACTAGGGAATCAATCCAATAGTTGCTTAGAAAGTCTACCACTTTTGGATATTGTTCTTCCCATTCATCTCCTTCAAGTTCCATCCAGTTTAAAATTTGTTTAGGAACATTTCCTTCTTCGTCAGCATCTTCCCAAAAAGGTCTAAGAACAAACACGACTGTAGAGTTTTGAGCCTTTCCTAAGTCAAGCCCAGCTATACAAGGTGTTTCATGCCATTCCTGTACAAACTTCAATGCCTTATTATAACACTTTTCATCTAGTTGAGATTTAGTAAATACCATCCCTTTTGTTATAGGCCAAATAAGTCTATAGGCCATCTTGAATTCATCAGATTCAAAACCAAGACGTTTTATCTCTTTTTGAATATACTTCTTATACATAGGATTATATTTTTGAGCAACTTGATAATCAATTTCAAAGTGCATTTGCTTTGGACCTGGATTTTTAATATCTTCGGCTTTATTCTGTTCTATTGTATCATAAAAATAACCAATGTAAACATCAGGTGTACCTGTAGTTACAACTGTAGCATTAACAGCAGCACCCATAGGAAGAATAGACTTCTTAATCTTGAAGGATTCCATATCTTGACATTCATCAAGAATGATAAGATGGTATGTTTTAGACTCAACTTTTGCTCTACGACTACCAGATTGATAACGTACAAAGGACTTATTTTTAAGCTTGATTAGGTTTCCACGCGCTCCACCCTGCGCTGGTATTGGCATCTTTAACTCTTCAATGAATAATCTTTTACTATTATCTGAAACAAAAACTGAGTAGATTCTATCAAACATTGTAATAGCTTGTTCTCCTACAGGACCAAAGCATCCAGCCCAAAATCCCTTAATAAACAAGCCAAAATTCTCAGGAAATTTTTCTGCTAACGTAGGCAAAACTACCATGCAAGCAGCCGTAATCATAGCTACAACTTGAGTTTTTCCTGAGTTATGCACTTTTGCACCTGAAACTAAAAACCATCCCTTATCAGGAACATTAATATCCCATACAGGAACATGCACAGCTTCCCATTTTATTGAATGTACTCTAGCATAGGTAAGAATTTCTCCATCTTCTCCTTCAAAAGTTTTGCTGGCTCTTTTTCTATACTGATAGAAAGAAGGAAAATACTCTTTGGGAAGATATTCTTCAAACAATTCTTTAAAACGTAAGTAGTTAGTAGCACATTGAAAAATTAAGTTATGACCAATCCACATCTCGTAGTTTCCATGTAAACCTAGCTTATTAAGATGCTCCTTGTAAAACAATAGAGCAAAATAGTTTAAGTCTTTTAGCATTATCTTCATAGTGCTAGGTTTCTTATAGGTTTTTCCATTAGTAAGAAATAGTGGGTAAAAGAATCTAATCAACTGTTCTCTAGTAAAATAGTTAATGCCTTCAGGCATACCATAACTATTGTATTTAATTACAAATTTTAAGAAATTTTTTAAGTGACCATTCAATCGAATGGTCAAACTAGTCTTTCTAGCAGTAAAATCTGAATCAAGAAAATATTTTGTAATCAGTTCTAAGACTCTTTTATGGCCTATGGTGATTTTAACTTCTTCTGAATCTCTGATATTTGCAGTAAGCCATCCAACTAACTCAGCCAAATCATTACTCATAACAAAAGTTTTGTCCTTGTATGGAATTATTCCATCTCCAAACTTATTCCATTGGTCTAGGACTACTACTTTTGTACCCTTTTCTACACATTGGGCTGGCATCCAACCTTGGTCTGTAGCAATAGGGTGTTCTTCTGTGCATTTAATTACATGACCACCAAGAGTTTTAATCTCTAAAATATTAGCTTGACTTTGTGTTTCCCAGGCATCAGGGTGTTTTTCAATGAACATGACCTTACCATCACGGTCCATGATAAATGATTTTTGAAGAATACACTGACGGGAAAAAAGAGCGGAGAGGGTAGCACCCTCATTAGTGATAATGCTCTGAGTTAGTCTCCGAGCAAAAGGAAGTTGATATGGGTAGAATTTCATCTCTCCCATATATTGAGCAAGGTCTACAATTTTATCAACTATCTTCTCTTCAAGTGCAGGAGATAGTTTAACTACTGTCTTTTCGTTGGTCATATTTCCCCATATTCCTCAAAGTTTCTATGAACATTTTCTTCGACTCAGCCTTTGTTAGTGTAATTAAATCTTTGTCATCTATCCAAAGATACCCACAAATACAACATTTATTAACAGGCATCTTCTCTTTATATCGGCTAATTATAAAAGTATTAAAGTGTGTCTTATGGCATCTTGGACATTCCACTACAAGTCCACTCTCCTAAAGGGTAGTTTGGCTTCTTTAAGAAGCTCTAATGATGCTTGCATCTGGTCTTCGTTTTCATCAAACGCAGTAATTATATTCTTGATACCAGCATTGATTATAAGTCTTGCACACATAAGGCACGGAATACCAGTAATATACATATCGGCACCATTAATAGAAACTCCATGTTTGGCCGCTTGTACAATAGCATTAGCTTCAGCATGGGTAGATTTGCAAAGCTCATACATAGTTCCATGAGGAATATTATGCTCTTCTCTAAAACAAGTTTCACAGTGAGTTATTTTAGAGGGAGTACCATTGTATCCTGTACTAAGAATTTGCTTGTCTTTCACTATAATTGCGCCGTGTTGTTTTCTAAGACAAGTAGAGCGACTAGCTACTAATACTGCTAAGTCTATGAAGTATTCATCCCAACTAGGTCTTTCCATTATTCCTCCACCATAAAATAGATAATTGTAATTACTTCAGACGGTCTAATTCCTGGGTAGGCTCTATCCATAGCTTCCAGTAAACCATGTAAGTGTTGAGTTTCTTCATCATGTTGATATTGAATAAGTTGTGGAAACATATAAATAGTTGAAAGCTGAGTTACAATAATATCAGTTACTTCTCCAATAGCTACAGGAGTTTCTGCTCCAGTTTCAAATAATTCTACTTTATCTCCAGGATTTATACTGCGAATACCTCTTCTAACAGTACTATTCCAACCCTCATGAAATTTTGGGTGTAAAAAATCAATTCTCATTATTTCTCCCATACCATACAAACATCACAAACTTTTGCTTCATAATCAGGCCAATCTGACCAATAATACTGTACGGTTTTTCCACATACAATACAACTTACCCATTGAGAATGTCGTTCTCCAGCTTTGTATCTGAACCAACCATTACCTTTTTCGTCTACAGCGGTAGAATCATTAAGCTTTTTTAACTTCACTGAATACCTCCAGATATTTTTCTGCACAATTTTGAAATGAGTTCTGTCTTATATAATATAGATTTAAAATATGTAAAAGTTTATTTTGTAGCTCATCTTTAGTTCTAACTTTATATACAAATGGTGGTTCATTTTTAAACCAGCCAACATCGTTAACTATAACTGGCCTCATAGAACTTATCGCTGTTCGTAATGCAGCACTTTGACCTTCTATTGGCACATCATTATACCATAAAACAATAGCATCGGCATTATTCATCTTCTCAAATAGAGCTTCTTCTGATAGCCAGCCATTTTTTCTAGCATCATGGCCTTCAAAATCTATACCAATCTCTTTACAAGCCTTTTCAATAAAGGCATAGTCATTTCTTCCCATTCCAAAACTGAATACCATAGGAGTTCTTTCTATAGTAGGAAATAAAAAGCCATGATACTGCTGATGCCTTCTTACTGTAGGCCGAAAACTATGAGTAATAACATCATTAAAAATATCTAGATTATGTTTAGAATTCTTAGAAGAATCATGTAGTGTTATGACTTTTTTGCATTTAATATTTTCTACAAGCTTATTAAATCCCTCTGGCTCATAAAGACTTCCTTGATATTGAACATGAAAAACAGCTATTGGACCTACTGCGCCTTCAAAATAATGAAGCATATCCAAAGCAAGCTCTGTTTTAAATGTTGGGTCTTCTCCCCACCAATGTACGCCAAATACTTTTGATGTAACAAAAGCTGCTCCAGAACGGATAGATTCTCCATCAGTAGTATTGTTTAATACAAGAACATTGTGTCCAAGTTTTAAAAACTCTTTAACAAGATTTCTTGAGTACTCAGCAATACCACAAGCAGAATTCCAAGTTGTAAGCATAGCTATATTCATTATATCTCCAAATAAGTTCTAGCTCTTCCTTTAGCCTTTTCTACAAGCTCACTAGAGGACTGTATTTTTTCTCCACCAACATTAAAAATCAATTCAATTCCTAACTTTTCACATAATTCATACTCAGGAATATTACCTGCACATCTATCTCCACCATTACAAAAAGCATCAGGTCTTATTAGATTAAGCTCTCTACAGACTGACATATCTTCACATTCTGGTTCATGCAAGGAAATGAAAACTGATTCTACTCCATCTATTGCCTCTAAAATTTCTGCACGTTCCTCTTGGCCCATAAAGAAGAAACCTTTTTTCCGTCTAAGCCAATTATCGTTATTAAGGATAACTAAAAGTTTACCATACTTTGTAGCTTCTTTAATCATTCTAACATGACCTACATGAACAGGGTCAAATCCTCCTGAAATACAAACAATTGCATCCATTATTGTCTCTTTTCAAAGAAAACATGAGGACAATGTGCGCCTTCTCTACAGACATATTTGGTAAAGGTTTTAAGTTGCACAGGAAAGTTTTCTTCTCCTTCACACCATCTTGGTCTAAACCCATGAGAATAAAGATTTTCTAAAATAGTATACATAGCATCTAACTTATTCTCAAAAACTACAGGATGAAGCTCTATAAATAAATTGCTTTCTTTTGGCATCTGTGTTAAAGTTGCTTGCGCTCCAGAAATAACATCAAGCTCATAACCCTCTACGTCCATTCTAATTAAATCTGGAATAGGAACACCATAAAGCTCTCTAAAATCATCAAGTGTCATTTGTTCAACAACAATTTCTTCTGTAAACCAACCATAAAACCAATCTTTATATCCTTGAGAAACATCTTCATCATCTGCCATGAGAGTTCCAGAGTTTGAAAACTTAGCTAGTTTCATTTTTGTCAAAGTGTTTTCAAAGCCTATTGCTAATTGATAGGTAGTCATGTTAGTAATGTTGTATTCTTTAATATTAGCTTGTAAGCACTCAATATTTCTTGGAACAGGCTCTACAGCATAAACATGGCCTTCTTTCCCAACTAATTCTGCCTCTATTAAAGCATAGTAACCTATATTAGCGCCAATCTCAAGAACATTACTACCATAGAAAACTATTTTTTTCATCATAGCAGTACAAGTAGGCTCATGATATCCTTTAAGAAGAAGCTCTTCAGAGATACCTTCATCTCCATTAATAACCAGCATCTCTCTATCTCCTGCTAATTTTGCTCTTATCATGCTTCTCCTTTCCGCGCCTTTAAATAAATTTTACCTGGGCTTACTATAGTTTCTATTTTAGAAAAGCCAGCCTCTTTAACAAATTTCTCTAACGTATCCTTAGTAAAGGCATATCTATGATATTGTTCTACACAATCATCTGGTCCATCTTGTATTCTATCACCACCAAAGAGTCTATGCAAGGCTTCTTCACTTGGAAGTAATTTCATAATATGTTCTAAATCAGGAACTATGATTTCTAAAGTTCCACCAAAGTTTAATGCTTCATACCAATCAGCTAGAGCAAGAGGAACTTCCCAGCCATTTAAATGTTCCAGCACCATACAGCAATATAGTTGGTCAAACTTTCCTAGTGACGAAACATGCAAAGCATTACAAACATAATCGCATCCTGGTCTTATGTCACAAGTTTCCCAACCATCAGGTCTTTTTTTTCCTGTTCCTATGTCTAATTTTCTTGTCATTATCTCCAAGCCGATATCATAACAGTATCAAAAGGTAGCTCTTGAAAGTATGTATTAGGAAAGGTTTCTTCAATGAATTTTTTATCCCACTCATATTTATCCATGCCTACAAATCCAGCATGATATTCACAAGCAAACTTTGGTACGTTCCTAAAATCAATATTAGGTATCAACTGTTCTTCTGCACCTTCACAATCCATCTTTATACACCAGCCATCAAAATTAAATTTATTCACGTTAATAGCTGGAACAGTAATTATAGGACCAAAATTCTCCTTGTCATACATACTACAACCACCAGTATTATTGGTCTTTTCATAGATAGTAACATTTTCTATATCAGAACCAACTAGAGCATAGTTATATGTTGTAACGAACTGTTTAAAATTATTAATCTCTAGATTTTTCTCAAGTATTTCAAAACTAACTGGCATAGGTTCAAAAGCAATAATCTCTTGTACTCCTTGCATACAAGCTCTAAGACAGAAGCCACCTATGTTAGCCCCAATATCATACCATTTTTCCCCATATTCTATGGAAAAGAATAGCTCATAAGGACCGGCTAAGTTTTGCTGTACAATATATTTTTCTAGTGTATCTTTTCTAGAATAATAAGAAACTCCAGAGATAGTTTCTAAATCTAAATTATCATTTCCAAGCATAGCACATATATCCTCCATATTCTTCATAGTGATTAAAATAATCGTTCATTAACTTAATGATACCTATAGTATTTTCTTTGGGCTGTAACCAATAATGATTTTCTAATATTAGTTTTTGACAGTTTGTTAAATCTAATCCTGATAGAATTTCGTATTCACAACCCTCAGTATCTACTTTTAAACAATATGGATTATCCTTGTCAAAATCTGATGTTGGAAAACTATCTACTATTATCGTTTGTGAAGTTCCACGTTCATAAATACTACAATTACCATAGTTATTTGTATCTATAAAAAGTTTTATAAAGCCACCATTTTTAGTAATGGCACTATTCCAAAGCTCAACTTGTGGAGCTACAAAACCGTTAATAGCAACATTTTGTTTTAATAAACAAAAATTATCTGGAACAGGCTCAAATGCCTCTACTATTGCTCCCTTGGATAAGGCATAGCAAGTGAACGCTCCTATATGAGCGCCAATATCAAACCAATATTCTCCAGGTTTAACATCAAAGAATCTAGTATTAAGACCACCACACGCCTCTTTAATAATTCCCCAATCAGTCGTATCATGGCGATACTTAAATTTCAAGCCCTTATATTCTACCTCACCTATTTTCATGTTCCTCCAAATATTTAAACAGATGCTTACGAGCAACACTGTTTTTTATATGGCATTTATCTTCTTTAAAATCTTTAGTATCCCATAATGGTCTGCTATAATCTGGTTTATTATACCATATATCTTTGAATGGTACTTTCTCTCTTATGCACATTTCTTCTAGCCACATATTGAAATAATCGGTGATTTCTTGCCTATGTTCTCTAGTACCATAATGAGGATATTCAAAATAATTCTCTTGAGTACCTTGTGGTGGTGCAGGAAGAATACTAATATCATATTTGCATTTTAAAGAGGCAAGATATACAACATAAGAATTAACAGTATTTGTTATTAGTACATACTCTGGAACATCTGTTTCCATATGTTTATTATAGATATGAATTCTACAATCTATTTCTCCAAAGCAAAACCAATATTTATTTTCTCTTCCATTAGTAAGGATTATTTCTTCTATTATTTTATTCTTCTTCCATAAATTAAGAGCGGTAGCCGCTCCTAGCCAATGAGCTATAATAGTTTTATCACCATCTTGCTCAAAGCATCTAGAATGACTATCTCCAATTATATGAATCATTCAATGCTTTCTTTATGAGACTTCCATTTAGTTTGATATACTCCAGCATTATATATCTGCTCTGCTGAAGTATCTCTTCTAGAACGGGTTTGCATTCCTTTATGCCATACCTTAGAGCGCGGAACAATGACTACTTTTAAACCTTCTTGACGTATACGATTGTTCATATCCCAATCTTCATATCCACCAATACCAATAAACTTTTCATCAAACAAGCCAATTCTAAATAGAATACCTCTTCTAATTAAATAGGCTTGTTCTTGCCCTTCTTTAATTTCTTCACTGACAGGCCATCCATCTCTGGTATTAAAAGAGCAAGCTTTACCAATTTCAGGATGATAGTCTAACGTTGCTACTAACTCACTTAACCAGCAAGATTCAAATAGCATATCAGGATGAATCCAACCAATAAAGTCACATTCTTGACGAGACATTAATGACTTAAAACCAACATTCATTGTTTTTGTTAAGGATTCAAGATTAGGCCAAGCTTGTATAATAATATCTTTGAAATAAGGATTGATTGCAAACATTTTTTGTTGCCAATCAATAAGTAAATCATAGGTTCCATCGGTTGAACCCATATCTGCTATGTATAGTACAGTTGGATAATCTATAGTTGCCTCTAAACTAAGAAGCATTCTCTCAAGATTTTCCTTATCATTATATGTTATAAGAAGTAAACCTACAAATTTATCACTCACTCTATACCTCGGAATCTCTTTCACTTGAAAAGGGGTTACATCATGGAATAACTTTGCCAGCGTATCCTGTACTACTATAGGATGCTCCCCCTTGAAATTTTGACACACAGATATTCTATCGTCTAATATCGTAGCAGGATTAACTCCTTGATACCATGTTGGTCTTCCATCAATTTCAACATAGAGTTGCCAGCGTTTAAAAACTTCCTCTTGACCACGGCAATATCCATAATGAAAATATTTAATCTCATGTTCTTTACGAATTCTTCCCGTAGTTCTTGGTACTTCATGAACGTCCTTAATCCAGGAAAAACTGCCAGTTCTCATGAGAATTCCTTTTGGTTCTATATATTGATAAAGCCAAGGATAAACCATAAAATGGTAGAAAGAAATTTCTATAGTATTAAATCTATCATCATTAGTAAATCGTTTAAGATTTTCAATATCTTTTTCATGCAATACTTCATCGGCATCAAGACGAAGAACCCAATCCATAGTTGTATATGTTCTTGCTAATTCTCTTGCCATAGCAAAATTAAAATCTTTATCCTCCCCTCTAGGCATATCAATGATTTTCATATTATATTCCCTAAAGGATTCTAACTCTTCTCGATTAGGATTATTTTCTGGTGCTGTATCTACAAAAACAAGTTCATCAACCAAGTCTAGAGTAGAGGTTATAGCTGCATGAAGAAAAGGTTCTTCATAAGGTCCAACAATCATATTAAGAGCTATAGTCATTTACCCTCCACCATACTAATAAAGTTGTTTGCACAGTCCTCCCAAGTATCTTGTCTAGCTTTAAAAACTTCCTTAGCAGCTTCTTTATACAAGGATTTGTCTGTAGCAAGACAATACATTTCATACATTAACTTAGGCTCATTAATATAGGCCATATGGAGTTCCTTTTCCTGTCCATAGGAAAACCCACAAGATGGCATTGGTCCTAATCCATCAATGGGAATTTTAATAGCTCCAGGAATTTCTGCTAAAGCACTCCAATCAGTTACCAGAGTTGGCATACCAGTTGCTACTGCAAATCGTGGAGGAAAAGCAAAGCCTTCTCCACGACTAGGATAGACAAAGGCATCAGCATAATAAAAAAGTTTTCTAAGTTCTTCTTCAGAAATAGTTTGTTCTATTAAGCGAATTCTTTTATCTTGTTGTGCAGCATTTCTAATTCTACTTGATAAAAATCTTTCTCTTGTCTTAATTATAAGTTCTACATTCTCAGTTTTAAAAGACTCTTGAAAGCATCTAACAGCCGATTCTACATTCTTTCTAGGCTCTAGTTTGCCCATCGTAAGAAATCTAAAAGGTCTTCCTTCTGGAAATTCTCGTAGCTTGGGAGAATAAAACTCTGTATCTACTCCAAGATTTAACACAGATATACCTACATTAACTCCACTTGTTTTAAACATATCAGCAACAAACTGACTAGGAGCTATAATAGGTAGACGAAGTTGATTAAGTTTTTTAACCCAAGCATCAGGACATTTATGAGCTTCATACATAGTCATTATTGCAGCCTTTTTATGAATCATTCCAAAATCATAAACAGGGTACATAATTATAAGTTCAAAATCTGGTTTAACTGGTTCAAGTAATTCAATTGTCCGTTCTTTTAAAGTTTCTTTTCTATACCAGATTTTTACAGGGTTCAACCACACTTTATGTCCTAATTTGTCCAGAGCTAAAACTAGGTTCTGAGTTATCTCACCATAGCCGTCTCTAGCGTCTCCACACCCTGTAATCTTTATATTCAATTATTCAGTTTCCTCTGGTTGTACTGGTGCTTGTCCTTTAATGTAGCCGCAGTTTTTACACAAAGCGCCTTGGCTAGTACCTAGCCAATTTTCACAGCCACACTTAGGACATTTATCTTCTGGTTCTTTCTTAGCCATTCAATCTCTCCAATCTTCAAAGTAATTTTTTAAGAAATATCTGTCCTTATCTTCTGACCAATATAAGACAGGTATATTATGTTCTTCGGCACATTTAATTTCTCCGATAGTACCAGGACTATATCTCCATAAACCAACAACCACAACAAACTTACAAACTTTTACTATAGCCAAATCGCCTTTAAGCCATACCCAATCAGGAAGACCATAGGCACCGTTCATAAACTCGGTGTTTAAATGAGGTACTATTGGCACCCATCCCCAAGACCATAGTAATGTTCCAACGTCTTCTGCTAGTCTTATGTTTTGTTTAACTAACCAATGTGTTTCAGCACGATATGGACCAGCTACATAAATTAAATCAACCCATTTTTCTTTTGTCACGTTTTCTCCCTATATTTTTCCAACTTGTTATCTCAGCTTCAGGTTGATAAGCCAACCCCCATATTTCAAATGTCTTTACTACTCTCCATTTAAAGTGACGATAACCACGACTTCTAAATAGCTTATACCACATTGAAACTAGCATCCACCAAAAATGCCAACCAACATCTTTTCTGACTACTGCCATACTTCTTCCAAAATCTATATCGTCCTCTAGAATTTTTAAAGGCCACGGATAGACAGATAATCCAACCATATCATACAAGTATTTGCTAACGTAAACGACAGCATATTTAGAACCAACCCATGTACATTCATAATCATGATAAGGCTCCCCATTGAAGTAAGCAGTACTCTGAATTATTGCAATACAAGGGTATTCTTTTGTCATAGTCTTATTTGTTCTGCCTGTTCTAAGGAAGAATATCTTCCTGCTTTTCTAGCCCAATCAGCTTCCTTAGCTCCACGCCATACTTGGCATCTTGAATACTTATCGCCTTCACAATGAATAGGCTCTATAGTATAGTTAGGAAAATTACTCATACCTATTTCATATTGCTCATATATGATTCCACATATTACAACATAATTATCGCTTCCAACTTTTAGATGAAGTTCTTTACATGCTGGGCAAATTACATTTGGTTTTCTCATAATCCACCATCCTGAAAACCCTCTTCATATATAGAATCAAAACTCTCAATGAGAATAGGAGTAATGGCTTTCATTATAGCTCTAACGTGATAATCATTTATACCACGCATTTCATCTGTTTGCTTACTTTTATATAGCTTAGGATTTTCTAGAGCAACCTTAATTTTAGCTAGTTCTCCATCATAAAAAGTTTTATTTCTTGTTGTCATTTTTTCTCCCACATGGATATGTCTCTTCATAAGTATTTTCTACTTCATCATAAACATAGCTTCCACCACAAAGAAACTTTATTTCTTTTTTAGCAGACCAGAATTGAGGCGCACCAGCACCCCATAACTCTTTCTTCCATGATACTCTTGTCTCACCACAATTTGGACACTTCATAATTATACCTTTCTTACATATTTCCAGGAATCAAACGTAGCAAGAAGTTCACAAGTAGCAGAAAATATCATGAGAAATCCACTACGAACCTCCCAATAATGCCCTTTTTCAAACTTCTCTTCCTTACCAGAATAATCATCGACAGTCACAATAATCATGTTATCTCCTTTATCCGCACTCTTCAAATCCACAATTCTGACATACTTTGCAACCACCTTCACCGATTATAGCATAGTTACCGCACTCATAGCAATACTCTCCACCAGTAACTCTACTGTGTAAAAGTTCATTAAAGGAATCTTTATCATGGGGAATTGGTTCATAAGGAGTGTCTTCTTCCTCTTCATCGTGACCATTCTCCATCATAGAATCAAAATCCATTCCAGCCATATCCATAGCTTCATCAAAAGTAAAACTGAGAAGGTGAGAAATCAGCTTGGGAAAGCTACAGAACGACTCTTGATTATACCAGAAAACATTGTCTCCGTATACCTTATTTCCTTGGCGAACAATATTATCAATAGAAATATTATGCTTCAAGAGCAAACTAATGAGTCTTCCTGTGTACTCTGCTAAGGCAGCTTCAGTTGAAGTAGAAAGATGCCCTAATCTGATAAATACTTCTACTGGCTCAGAATGATACTCACTATAGTTAATAGTGATATAGATTTTTCCCTTGCCGGTATCTACTTTATGAGTTACTCCTGGTGCTACAGGACCACGTTTTCTATAAATAGGTTGTAGTTTAGCTATAGCTTGTTCAAGCGGCTCAGAATCATTAATATGATAGTCAGGAAGACTAACAATCTTATTTAAGGGTTGATTCTCTTTACACTTATCTCTATAAATAGTTATTCCTTTTAATCCTAATTTCCATGCTTCTGTATAAACTAAATCTATACATTCTTTAGCAGTTTCATTTGGTAGATTAATAGTTTTACTTATACTATTATCCACATACTTTTGAAAGGTAGCTTGCATTTTAAGATGCCATCCCCAAGGAATCTCATTAGCTGTTTTCATCCAGCTAGGTTTTTTACCTGTACCACCTTCTGGTTCTGCCCAGTCTAAATCAGTACAATGTTTATGCCATTCAGGAATTGCCCAATGAGTTTCGTCATACTCTAGGTCTACTAGTTTATGGTGAGTTTCCCAAGCAAAGATAGGTTCTATTCCTGAGCTAACTCCAGCCATTCTACTAATAGTTCCAGTAGGAGCGACACAAAGAAGAGTAGCATTTCTTCTATCTCTGCCGAAACCTTCTCCTTCATGAGTACATAGAGGATACAAGCCTTTTTCTTTTCCTAACTCAGATGATGCTTTAATCGCTTCGGATTTAATAAAGAGCATTAATTGTTCAGCTAAATCAAGAGCTTCTTGACTACCATAAGGAATTTTCATCTGGATAAGACAATCTGCCCATCCCATAATACCAAGACCAATCTTACGACTTTCCTTACTAGCTTTATCAATTTCGGGAAGAGGGAAAGGATTAACATCAATAACATCATCAAGAAAACGAACCATAGTAGGAATATCTTTTGCTAAGGCATCCCAATCAAAGTAGTATGCTTTAGGCATACCCATTCCCTGAGTCTGTAATCCTTTGTCAGTTATATAGGCCATAAGATTAATACTACCAAGATTACAACTCTCGTATGGTCTGAGAGGAATCTCTCCACAAGGATTTGTAGCTTCTATCTCTTCCTCTAATGGATGCGCTCTATTAATAGTATCAAGAAATACTAATCCAGGGTCGCCAGTTTTCCATGCATGTTCTACTATCTTATTCCATAACTCTCTAGCTTTAACTGTTTTTAAATACATAGTGGGAATTTTTGACAAGGAAATATAGGCTGGAGGTATTAAGTACCAGTCATCATCCTCTTCTACATTTTCCATAAAGTCATCTGTAATACCAACAGAGATATTAAAATTGCTGAACCCACCGGCATCTTTCATTTCAATGAATTCTTCTATATCAGGATGCCATACTGGAAGAACAGCTATTGCCGCGCCTCTTCTAGTTCCACCTTGAGCTACAGTATCAATCATAGAATCAAATGCTTGCATGAAAGATACAGGACCACTAGCTTTATGACCAGTTGATTTTACTATCGCACCTTTTTCTCTCAAGCGACCAAAGTTATAGCCTACTCCACCGCCAGCTTTCATAATCAAAGCAGATTGTTTTACTGCTTCAAAGATTCCTATCATAGAATCTTCTACTGGCAGTACAAAACAAGCAGAGAAGCATCCTGGTTTTGGTTTACCAGCATTGATAAGTAATGGAGTATTAGGAAGAAATTTATTTTCCGCCATTAAGTCATAGAATTTTCTTTGCCATTCAAGCTTAGTATCAAAGTTTGTTTCTGCTTCAGAGACTTCAATAGCTACTCTTGAGAACATCTGCTTTGGGTCATCTTCTAGAAGATTACCTTCTTCATCACGAAGATAATAACGGTCTTCTAATAGTTTCTGAATATGTGGTTGATTATGTGGCATTGAAAATAGAACCTTTCTCTTTATAAAATTTCATAGTGGCAACATCAAAACTATCGCCATTAGGAAGAATTTCTTGTATCATCTGTCTCCATTCTCTTACCCTTATATAATAATTTCTAGCATCATCCACAGTAAACTTTTCTCCATCTGGTCTTATACCACAATCACAATGACCACAAATAAAAGGACCATCCATACTACCTTCAGTTGAACTACCACACATTATGCAAATTTGCATTATATATCCTTCTTATAAAGATGTGTAGCAATAAAATTAGCGTCTACCCAGGAATGAAAACCAGCATTAATTACTTCTTCAGCAAAGCCATAATCTTCACCACCTGAATGCCATTTGTAAGTACAAGTATTAAACACATCAGGTATCATTAACGAAACTGCAAATACTGAGGATACTTCATACAATCCAGCTTGAGGATAGAATTGTGCATAAGGTTTTCTTCTACGAAAACCTTCTCCTATTTTAGTTACACAGTTAGGAATTCCACTGGGCGGCACTAAGTCTATCCAAGGACCAACTATATCTTTCTTGTCTTTAATGAGTCCTTTAAGTGTTTCTTCAGGAATGATAATATCGCTATCATAAGAAAAGAAGTAGTCTGGTTGTAATTCTCTGAGTTTTTCAAGGATTCTATTACGAAGGATAACAAGCGAATAAAACCTTTTAGAATCCCTATCACCAAATGCGGGTAAATCATTACAATCAATGATGTTAAGACTATTAAACTTTTCGCCATATTTATTAATGACCTCAAGAGTATTATCCGCTCCTTCTGTATAAGCAAATACTAAATCAATATTTTTAGGCGGCATCTTCTGATTAAATATACATTGAAACCATCTAGGAAGACTCCATTCTCTTTCATAAACAGGACACCCAATGACTAATTTCATATAATCAACTCCATAAAATCATCATAATAGATTGCTACTTCATAAACACCATTTGCATGACCATGCTCCCAAGCAAGTCTAAACAATACTTCTGCTTTTGGATGGTCCTTGGTTTCAAACCACTCTTCAAAAAAATTCTTAGCCTCTGTAGCAGAAGTAATTTCTTTACACCTTGCATAAGAAGGAAGCGTCCTAATCATCATCGTCTCCATATTCATACAAATCAGGAAATTTTTCCATGAAAATAATACTAACAACATTGGTAGACATAGGAATTATCTGAGTGATTTCAGTTTGAGGTACTTGAAGAAACCTAGCTGCTGTTCCTAGTACTTTGCTTTCTTTCTTTTCTAAAAGAGCATCTATTTCGGCTCTTCTAAAAGCACCACTACAAGCAGCCTTATCTCCAGGCAAACGTTCAAATCCTCTGTTATCAATAAACGGAAGTTTCATTATTAATCCTTTCCTATATCTCCAAAGAGCCTTGCTAATATACCCTCAGAAGCTTTACCTTTAGCTCTTATTACTAAGAAGTCATCATCACTTAATATTCTTTTGAGTTTTTCTACAAGAGAAACAAATATCATAAGCTCATTAGTAACATTAGGGTCAGGCATACCACCTTCAGCCTCTTCAATTTTAACAAAACGGAAAACTCGCTCCGCTTGAATCTTGAGAAGCTGTTGCACGATACTTATTATACCTTCTCCTGTCGTAGTGTCAACGTCTTCAAGGGCTTTTAAGGCGCACACTTCGCTGTTTACATCGCAATAAGGGCATTCTTTCCTCAAGTAGCACGTTCTACAGCGCAGAAAGCTGATAGTAGGCTTTCCTGGTCGCCAAATTTCTACTTCATCAGATAGTATCTCTACTTCTTCTGGACTTATTTTTCCATCTTCTATCATTTATTCTCCGCTTGTTTAAAGGCTGCACAAGCTCCATCACCACCAGAAACATTTTTGCAACCATTAGTTTTAAAATATTCACATTGAGCGCAAGTAGTTTTCATTTTTCCTCCATATAATTTTGGCTTTTAGCAAACCATTTTGGATAAGGACAACCAGGGCATTTAGTTTTACAAGTGAGAACTTCTGTTCTACCACGATAACCATCTTTATCTTTAACATATTTTGTTGGAGGGTCTGGACAAACCGTAAGAAACCTCCCTGGAGTTGTCATTGGCATTTGTCCTCCATATAATCCTGGTATTTTTTCCATGAAGCACAATTCATTTTAGCTATCGCTTTCCAGTCACCACGTTTAATCTTATTTAAATCTAAGTTATATCCTTCTAAAAGAAGTTTTCTAGCAATAGCAGAACTTGTATCTCTTGTATGCATCTCTATTCTATTTTTTCTAGAGAAGTCAGAAATCCATCCTGCTGTTCCTCGCATCCATGTTCCACTATTCATACTATCGAAAAAAGGAAGTTCACAGTTAACACCATGAACTTTTGTTCCTTGTTCGTTTAATTTTTTAAGAGCCTGTTTCACAAATGGAGCAGATAAATTTGCTACTGCTGCTCTAGGAGTTAATGTAAGATTATAATGCCACGGAATAATATCAACTAAACATTCCGTATCTAACATAAATCTATCTTCAGTGTATAGTTCTATGGCTACTGTAATAATTGAAGCATGAGAATTCAAATATTCAACATACTCTTCAACATGCATTGGTAGTAAATTTCCTGGATTTATTAGTACCTCATCAAGAAACTCACAAGCCTCTTCCAAAGAAAATCTTGGTGTTCTAGACCAGATATACTCATAATTGAGACACCCATATCGAACATCAAGGCTTTCCATTATTTCTCTATAAGCCTTATATTCTACACCATCAAGATAAATTTTCATTACATATACTCTACAATATACTCCCATATTGCATTAACAACATCATATGGATTTGAAGTTAAAACACTCTCAGTATAAAAAGGAAAAGATAACCATATAGTAGGTTTATATAAGCCACAATCTATTCCACACTTAAATACTATAGTCTCATCGTCATTCCAGGAGTCAACAAAGACAGGACTAAAATGTTTTTCTAAGCCTTCTTGTATAGTATATAAATGTTGTAATTCGTTAGGTTCCATTTGTAAAATCCAGCTTATTATCTTCTATAATTGTTGTTATTCCAACACTCATAGTTTGTATCTGTTCTTCCGTCAGTCCTATATGAAAATTACTATCAACAACATGCATTAACTCATGAAAAAAAACTTGTTTTTCATGCCCAGGAGTAAACTCGCAGCTTCTTTTTCTAAGCACAATGGTATCTGTCATAGCATCAAGATATCCCCAACACTCCATTTTATTTGTTGTATCAGTGTCTCTAATAATTTTATATACTCTACCAAAGGCTTTAACCTGTTTTGGTATGTTCAAACAAACCTCCTTATCTTGGAACCATTATTTTGGGTGCTTTCTGGCTTGCAGCCACTACATGCATGATTTGATTGGTTAACTTCTGAGCAAAAATAGATTCCTCTACATCTTTCTTTACTCTTTCGCAACCTTGCATAACATCAAGAAAAGTAGGCTCTCTTAAATAGGTTAAACCAACACCTTCTGTTGTCATAAAAGCACCCTCACCATTGGGTCTTATTACAATAAGAAAAGCTGTTTCAGGAAATGGATTTCTAGTCTGTCTTTCTGGCTCAGGGATTTGATTTAAACAGTTACTACAAATAGGACCAACAAAGGAACCATCTACCTTAGAAATATATCCATGTTCAGGTTCAGCCGCATTTATCTTAGTACACTCTGCTTGACAACGGGCGCAAGTAAAATCTAAATTTTTCAAAAGGTCTTCATTAGTTAACTTAGGCATTATTTCTCCTTTATTATTTCCGCACTTAACCAACCACCAGAGGGGAAGAATGCTATTATAGCATCAGCACTCATTATTTTCAAGTGTGTCTGTTCATGCTCTGCATTCATAAGTATATCAAATTTATCGGCTTCAGGAAAAATCTTGTAGTATATATTAGGAGTGCCGGTAGCAAAATCCCGCTCTAGTATTTTAACTTTTACTCCCATTTATTGATAGGACGTAATAGAATTATCACCAAACTGACCAATAACAGTAACAGATTCAAGCTGTAATTCTTGTCCTCCATAACGCCGTCTAATAGCGTTGTTTACATGGGAAAATAGGAAGTTACAATAGTCAAAAATATCCTTATTATCACCAGCTAAATTTATAGCATCAGCCAAACTTTTTCTAAGAACTGGGTCATGCCAAAATCTAGGCGTGTTTGTGCCATCAAAAGTAGCTGTAGCTTTGGGATATTTTTCTAGTTTAGTATCTACTGATACTGAAATTTTAGTTCCCATTTTTTACCTCTCAACTATAATTTTGAATTTAAGAGCCGTAACTTCTGATTTACCTTCTTTTCCTTCCTGTCTTTCATTAGAAAGGTCAAGAGTATAGAAGCAGGGCTTTACAGAAAGAGACATACCACTAGAACCAAGCAATCTATTCGCAATAGCGACGGCTTTCATAGCCTGATTACAAGGACCAGCACCAATAGTAATAAGCTCACAATCTGCATTTTTATTAACAATCTTAACAATTGCTCCAGCTAGACTAGAGGGATTAGTAGAACCAGCAACTTTAAGAGTTTCTAGTGTATCTTCAGTTTTCTTCGCCATTTTCTATCTCCTTTGGTTCGATATAATATTCGCCATTTACTACTTTAATAAAGTCGTCAATTTCTATGACAACAAGCTCGCTTCTCATTCCCTTTTTCTTTATAACTAATATTGGCACCTTCTTTCCTTTTCCGTATATTTTTGCATTATCATTAACTAGCTTTTGAAACCAAGTCCATACTGCTAGAGTAGTGCGCCACTTGCAATCTATCGCCAGAAAGTCATGCTCAACATCAAGAATTGACTGAGAAAAATCGTCACCCCTTACTAGACGTTCGCCACCTAGTTTTCGTGCCGCAGTTTTTTCTAATGCTTTCCATTGTTGAGACACTTTTGCCATTATTGCAATCTAGATTCCTCTCCACGAACTGTTAAAGCTCGACTTAGCATGAAACAGAATTTCTCATAGTTAGTTCTTAGTACTGTATAGGTCTTTAGATAAGTTTCGGCAATACTTATTTTTTCCTGTAGCCGTACAACTTTTTCATTAATTGCAACCTCTTGCCGTTTATCAGTAACTTTGGTTGCTGTACTGGAATGAGAAGCTGCCGCCTTACTGAATTCTAAGTCTCTTTCAAGAATATTTACTTCAACTGCGTATTTAGCTTCACCCATAGCAGCGGCAGCATAAAGAGTAGTAAAAGTAGCTAATTTATCTAGCAAAATTTCTTGAGGTAAATCAGATACTTCTGTAGGGAAAGTTTTATCTTCTTCAGAAATAGCTCCTACAACTTCCTCTGTTGGATATACAAAACCCTTTTTTCTTAGTTCGTCTCTAACACTTTCAGTTAGTATTTCAGCATCAGCCCTAAACTCCATCATAATTCCTCTCCTATCATCTCACAAAAATCTACTTTATTGTGTGTAAGTTTTTTAATAGTAGTATGAGTTTCACATAGTTTCTTAACAAAGTATACTGGGTCATGATATATTATACCTTCAACTAATCTATTCCAGTAGTCTCTACAAAGCTCTCTAGGATGCTTAATTATATACTCTCCTAAATCCTCATAATAAAGGTCAGTCATTCGTATATAGGTTATTCCATTTATCTTCTGTTCTATAGCATAGCCAGTATTAAGAAACTCTTCTAACAGTTCCTTAGAAAACTCAGATGGGTCTGATAGCTCACCATAAAACTTTATGTCCAACTACATACACTCCTATATTGGCATTTTTTACATTTGCCTTTATCAGTATACACTATTCCTTTTAAATCGTCAAGAGAGTCTTCTAAATAAGCTTTCCATATTAACTGCATTTCATCAAGAAGGAATTGTATGGCGGCTGTACTACGTTTGATAAGAAATGATTTTTTCTCAGAAGAATTTTTTGCTATATATTCTACAAGACCTTGATTTATAACACCAATTATCTTAGCACCTTCATAAACTGGCCCATCAAGTTTTTCTGTAGAAATTCTATTATTTTCATCTAAAATAAATTCTTCTTCAAGGGGAGCTTTTTTAGCTAGTTCATACCAACCATACAAATAAAGCTGAGTCTGTATGAAATGGTCATCTAATGGTCTATTGATAAGTTTTTCAAACCCATAATTAGCATTAGGTCTATCAACATTCTTTATAGATTTCAACTCAAGCAAAAATCTGGTTCCTTGTTGATTAATAAAACCATCAGCATGACCTCTTATCAATCCTGTATGAATAGGAACTTCTTTAAATTCTAGATAGCTCCAATTCTTGAAAAACTGGCTACAATTAGGGCATTGGTCTTTGGGTGAAGTTGCCCAAAATTTATGACCACAGGAGATACATTTATATACTCCCTCAAGAATTCCCATCCTATAAAGAATGTGCTGAGTTTCATTATGAATAGCTTTCCCAACTGCCATAGCTGTGAGATTTTCATCAGACCATTCTTCAGGAAGAGACTCTTGATTTTTAAGGAAATAGTACCACCAGATTTGACACTCTACTCCCTTAGAGATAAGAGAGGGATGAAATGCAGGAATAAAATATTCTGACTTTCTATTCTGCTCTGAAAGTAAAAATTTATCTATGAGTTCATTAAGATTTATGTCTTCACGAACATACTTTTTATTCTTCTTTACAAGCTCCTTTAAATTTTGCGCCATTTGTCTCCTTATGTATTTAAATCTTTTTCTATTCCATCATGATAATATTCTTCTTCTAGCTTTAGAAGTCTGTCAAGAGCCAAGGCATCTTCATATCTTATTACAGCTACTCTTAGCTCAGGTTTACCTGTAAACTCTATTACCATCATAGGTAATTTACCTAGCTTAAAGGCTTCGTCAATGACGCTTTTAAAGTAGGATTTTTTAAGAACATAACCTTTGGTATAAGGCTCAGTATATTTATGTTCTATAAGAAAATTATCGGCAGAAACATCTTGTTTCCAAAATGGAAGTGCGCCCGATGCGATTTGCACTTTTCCTCCAATAAAATCTTTGGCAGTTTTCTCTTCTAACTTTCTTGATTTACGACTAGACAACTTTTTTCTCTAATCCCTTTGCTATCAAATAAAGAATACCAGCAAGGGAAAAGATAGCAGCTAATAAAGCTATTGGCATCCATAATGGAGCAGTAACCCACCACCAACTCCAATCAATAACTCCAACTAGTTTTAAGGTCATGAAGATAAGGAACATATAATCAAGCAAAGTACCAAACCTAAATGCTCTTACATATTTACTTTCTTCTGCGCTTTTTAATTTTTCCTGTACAGACATTTTTTACTCCTTTATTAAAATTTCTTTCATTACAAGTTCTTCAAGTCTAGGATATTTATCTGGATTTTCAGCTACCCAATCTGCTACAGCAGCTTCACCTTGTAGAGATTTTTCTAATCCAAATTCTTCAGGAAGACTATACCATGCACCAGACCTATTAATTACGCCAGTAAGTACACCATAAGTAATAATCTCTCCCGCGCGATAAATTTCTCCAGCTTTACCTTTAGGATTATCTTGGGTAGAAAACCAAAATGCTCCTGCTTTATGAGGGGGAAACGTTTTATTTTTTACAACCGAGAATCTGCTCTCCTGCATAATTTGAGTACCATCTTGAGTGTTATTAATAACCTCACCTTTACGAATTTTTACTCTAATCATGGCACCAAATTTAACTTGTTCTCCACCTGGAGTAACTTCAGGGTCGCCATAACCTCCAATTTTCATGTAAGTTTGATTTACAATCAAGATTGTTGTTTGCCCTAAATCTAATTCATCATCAAGAAGATTAGTTTTAGACCTACTTTTACGCACAAATTTATTACCTAGTCTAGCTCTTAGTCCTACTGTGAATTCAGAAATATCTCCATCATATTCTGCTTTAGGACAAGCAGCAGCTAAGGAATCTACTACAATAAGAGCGCAATCTTCACTATGAATAAGGTCAACAGCAATTTGAAGACCATCTTCCATAAACTCTGGAGAATTTATAAGAAGATTATCTACATCAACTCCAATTTTGTTAGCCCAATCTGAGTCAAATGCTCCCTCAAAATCAATGAGAGCTACATTAGAACTGGGGAAATCTTTTTGTGTTTGTGCCATAGTAAGCTGGGAGACATAGGATTTGCCACCAGAATAAGGACCAAAAATCTCATTTAATTTTCCCCAAGCCCAGCCACCACCAGTCGCTACATCAAGGGCTATGGAACCAGTTTTAAGTCTATTTATTTTAAGACCTCTGGCATCTGCGCCTCTTACCAAAGCGCCCTTACCATATTTCTTATTTACATCTTCAATCGTTTTCTGTATCGCCAATTCCTTCTCCTGTTCTGTCATATGAGGGTAGGCCATTTAGAACACCCATAAGAAAATTCTATAACCTAACGCTCCAATTAATAACCACAGTATACTGTAGGAGAAAAGAATTGTCAAGCCAGTACAAACCTCTTGAAATGTTTTAACAATATCTTTTCGCCTTGGTTCTATTTTTGGAGTAACTAGGTTTGCCATTTCTTATCTCCTTCGAATAATCATAGCCACATTTTTTGCACATCAAAGAATCTTCATCTATATAATTACCGCATTCAGGGCATCTTATGAATGCACTTTCATATTCCTTATATTTCATTTAAGTGTTCCTAGAACCTTTTCTATTTCAAAATGTCTATCTTGCACAGTTGTTGTTTCCATTATATGATATGGTATTTTAAAGTAATCTAGATAAAATATAATCATAGAGTCTATATCTTTTTGATATTGAGGGTCAAGAGAACGAACGCCATCATCTTCTAGTGGTAATATAGGAGGAAAGTAAAAATATTTATCGTTTTCGGTAAAACCAAAGAAAGCATTAGTGTTAACAGTATGATATGCATCAAGAAGTTCATTTTTAAATGGTAGGCATTGAGAATAAGCACATTTATCTACCCAGCTTCTATCAGAAATAAATGGTGTAGAAGTAGATAACATAGCTAACATAGCATTTCCAGCTATTACTATTTCATCCCAAGGAGCAGCATCCTTATTTACTTTTATAATTCCAGCTTCTAAGAGGCTTCGCCTTTCCATTTCCAAGCGATTAAAGTTAGGATGAATACTCAAAAAGTACTCCATTTGAGTAGTCTTTCCTGTACCATGTGAACCACAGAACCAAATTTTCAATGCATTATTTATTTGTTTCTCCTTTTCTTTTAGCATTAGAGCGCAGACACGCTAGAATCGGCGGCGCGGTGGCATAGGTCCGATACTACCGGCGCGAAACCGACGCGCTGTAGCGGTGCTGTAGCGCGTCCTAGCGGTACTGTAGCGGGAGGTTGCAAGGCCGGTTTCCGCACATCAAAGTTGGATTTAATTTTTTCAACTAGACCTATCAATCCTTTCCCTCACTCCATTTTTTAACTTTCATCGGCTTAACTTCTAGGGGAACATCTAGCTCGTCTTCAAACGGTCTTTCCATATGATTCTTGACTATCTCCATAGCTTGTTCTGTATAGTCTTTTCTAGATTCTATCACAAGTTCATCATGAACTTGAAGAATTATATGTGCGTCTAATTGTTTGTTTTTAAACTCCTGGCTTATCCATACCATAGCCATTTTTAAAACGTCAGAAGCAGAGCCTTGGATAATAGAGTTAACAGCTTGACGTTTAACTCTAGCTAGTTGCCCTCTTTTATATTTGTATACTTCTTCTGAATCAGTTGGCAAAATCTGTAATGCTGGTATCTCTGGAAATCTTCTTTTTCTTCCAATTATAGTTATAACATGATGGTCAGCATTTTCTGGATTTACAACCCTATTCCCAACCCTTGTAACCCAATCATCTACACCAGGAAACGTATCAAAATAGTCATATTTAAACTGTTTTGCCTCTGCTGGAGTAACTTTCAAGGCTTCAGCAATAGCATTTATTCCTTGACCATAACTTATGGAGAAATTCATGGTCTTGGCAAAGCGTCTTTCTTCCTTATCAATATCATCTTTGTTGAAATAAGCTTTCCTGTCGCTAAGTGAACATCTTCTCCAGACCTAATAGCCTGAGTTAAATATTCATCCTTACTAAAATGAGCAAGCAATCGTACTTCTAGCTGGGATTCATCAGCTACAATTAAATCATATCCTTCAGGAGCATAAATAGCTTCTCTTAGCCACCATCCTTCTGTAGCTTCATGAGAAATATTTTGCATGTTGGGAGCAGCAGAACTTAATCTTCCTGTTACTGTACCATATTGGAATGATTCCTTGCCTGAGTTATTGAACGTAGGATAAATTCTATTGTCAATAACATACTTCTGATATCCTATGGCATAGGTAGAAAGAAGCTTCATTATCCCACGATATTCTTTTATGAGATTAGCAGCAGGAGTATTTAATTTAGATAAAGCTTTTTCATCTGTGCTAGGCGCACCAGTTTCAGTTGTATCTATAACCTTGGCATACTTTTTGGAACTATAATCGTCTACTTTAGTTAGAGTTAAACCTTCAGCCTTAGTTCTTTTAATTTTTATTCCGTAGATTTTTTCACAAAGTTGTTGAGTAGAACCAATGTTAAACTCTCCAAGCTCTCTATGGATTTTAGCTTCTAGTTCTATTGCCTTGTTGGTAAGAAGCTCTTCACCTTTTTTAAGGTAATCAAGGTCACAAGGCGTTCCATGTAAAGTCATATCTATAAGAACGTCAATAAATTGCATCTCTATTGTAGATGCTAAATGCCAATGTTTCTTTTCAAGATTTTCTTTTAGAAAGAAATACAACAAGTAAGTAGCTTGAGCATCTCTTTTGGCATATTCATAGAATTCTTCTTTTGAAAGTTTTTTAGCCTCATCATAAGAAATCATATCCATGCCAAAATGTTTTTTGGCAAGAGTTTTGGCATCCTTTGGAACGTTTTCATCAAGATACCAGTAGCCAACAAGCGTACAGAATTTATTTTTAGGTCTTGCTCCAAGAAAGTAATCTGCTACTTTAGCATCAAACTGTATGTTATGTGCTATGAACAGAGAATCCTGACTAAAAAGCTTCTTTAATTGCTCTACTAGATATATTCTCGATACCTCTGTATCGGTAAATGGAATGTACACAGGCTCAAGTTTTTCACTTCTTAGAGCAAGACCTTCAATCTCTAGCATTTTGTGATGAATAGAAGCTTCTTTTTTATCAACGTCAGGATATAAGCCTGATGGCATTGTCTCAAAGTCAAAGGCTATCAACTCAGAAGTTGATAGAGTTTCTAATACATTATCTAATGCTTCTTCAGTTAAAATAATCATTTATTTTTTCTTTTGAGAAAAAAAGGTGGGGGAAGCCAAGCTATCAGCTTCCCCCTTTCCTTTATAGTTTCTTTTTCCAGTCGATAGGTTCATCGTCTCCATCATCTTCATCATCAGAAGTAGATGTAGGAGCGCCACTAAGAACAGCTAACAATTCTGCTCTAGTCTTAGGAGCTAAAACTTCTTCTAGGTCATACAATTCTTGACCTTCAGAAAGTTTGAACTCTTTCTCAGCCTTTTCAATTTCAATATTCCAGGCTGTACTTTGACCAGAACCTATTTTACTGACTTCCATAATCCATGTAGGATAAGGACCGTACTTATTACGCTTTTTATTAAGCACACGAAGAAGAGTAATACCTACTCTCCAAATTTTAACTTGGTCTTTATGAGTTTCACCCTTACGGTCAGTATATTCTCTAGGGTCAAACACATTGAAAACGAAGTGGTTTGTAGCTTTGTTTCCAGCCTCACACAACGGACAATTTTCGTCACCAATACCTTGAATACAAGTATACCAACCCTTGCCTTTTACAAAATGGTCACGAATATTAGTAGAATCTTCATCTAGGATGCGAACACCCTTAGCCTCTTCATTACTTTTCAGAAAGAACTCTCTAGTCCAATTGCCTGTATTTGCTGCTACCTGCGCTTCCGCTTCCTCAAAACCTTTACTAAACCAATTACCCATAATTTATTTTCCTTTCTTTTTGTAGTTTATTTGTTCAAAGACTTTGACAGTTTTTACATCGTAAATGTCTGTGTCTATCTTTTCTTCACAAATTGTTCTACACATATCTTGTACAGTAGAAATTTTAACTTTAAGATTATCATAAGAAACAGGTTCTTCTGTTTCCCACTCTTCTGAGATACCACACCAAAAACTTGGTTTGAGATTTTCATACTCTGCAAATTTGAGTGTGACTTCAAGAGAACAACCTGCACTAAATCCTTGTTTCATTATAAAACCTCAATTCTGAGTTATGAAACACAATAGCACGATTACTTCCAAACAATCTTACCAAACAAACTCCTGAAAATGTTTCTGCTAATATTCCAGATGCTCCAATCAAATCTTTTGTATCTTCCGTTATTGACCGTTCAACAGTCACTATATCACCCGGCTTAAAAAGATTAATACAAGTAAGATAGTTTCTATCTAAATTATACTTTGGCTCAAAATCAAACGGAAGACCAAAATTATTTCCCTTCATTTTACTAATTCCAACTCTTCTTCTCTAAATATTTCATCGCCCTTTTTAAATGTAACCTTTACTGGAAAAGCTAATTCAAAATAGGCTCCTGTGTTATCTACTACAACTCCAATATCTCCAGAGTTTGCTACACTAGACCCAGGATAAGCATCTAAAACCTTTACTTTATCTCCAAGTTCAAACTTCATTCTATAAACTCCAATTCCTTTTCATTGAATGCATAATTAGCTCCATCTGGAAACCTACCTTCTATTGGATAGTTTTTTCTCTTAGCAATCTTAGAGATTATACCTAAAGCACCTAAATAAAATTCTTTTAACATTGAATTAGTCGGATTGCTAACTCTTACAACATCTCCAACTTCTAGATTCATACCTTTTCTATCTCGCTTTCCCCAAACCACAGAAAGTGTAAGTTTGAAAACTCTACTCCAATTGGAGTAACAGATTCATAATCATCAATTATGTCAACAACTGTTCCTACTAATCCAATATACATATTAAATTCCTCTTGTTCATTCTTAGGAAGAGGAAGAGCATCAAAGTTTAATACTTTTACATCATCACCAATTTCAAAGCTCATATTAACTCCAATTCTTTTTCTTCAAAACGGGGAGTAATTATGAATGTTACTGTCACTTCCATTTCTGTTGGAATTAAACCCCATTCATCTTTTTCATCTAGGATTAATAATCTACCACCCTTTACCTGTTTTATTACTTGTATGAGCAAGTCCTCAGTATTATAAAAGCTATCAAAATAATCCTGGTCCTGATATGCTGGAGCATCCTCTGGCAAATCGTCTCTTACTTTAACTAAATCTCCAACTCTAAATTTCATTTTCATCCTCTACTAGTTCTGGAAAAAATTTATTTGTGTCTAAAAGTCTTCTTCTCCAACTTTCAATATAAAGCTGAACTCTGAACCGATTAAACTGACTGTACTTCTGATGAAGCTCTTTCCAATCGTCATCATTCAAGGACTTGCCATATTCTACCACAACCCTCTTACTTTGTGCAAGGGCTTCGGCAGACAATTCTTTAACCCACTCAGGTACTTGAATACCCTGCTTATAAGGCCAAACCTCTTTATAGATGTAGTCAATTATAGCAAGGTCTTCTATAGAATACAAGCGGTTTCCTTGCTCATTTCGGAAGTTTGCTGGAGGTAAATGTCCTCTAGCTTCCTTGTTAATTACAGCACTCCTAGAGGAACCGAAGATATATTTAAGATACCTTAGAGTATAAAGGGGAACTTCATGTTCTTTTATTTGATAAAGATGCATTTTACAGCCCAAGAATTTTAGTTATCTCTTTTCTATTACAGATAAACCACTGACCACATTCTGTGCATTTTAATTTCATTTGGTCTTCTGGTAATTTACCTGTACCAGTTCTTATGTGATAGCTCCATTGATTTCCACCACAACTAGCACAGACTAATTCTACATCAAGACCAGTGTGATATCCCGCATTTCTAGCTGGCTTATATGCTATCTTATAAACATGATTAGGTAAAAATTCAGCTTCAACTTGACTCAATTTCTGGTAACTCTCCTTTCTTAGCTTTTTCTATCTCTTTGCGAATCGTTTCTAACTCTTTAACTTCAGGCAAATCGGTATTTACTTTAGTTGCCCAATCAATACGCTCAGAGAAAATATCATCAAGCTCACCCGCTGATAACATACCAGCATTATAAGCTTCAATAATCTTTTCTTCATCAAACTCCCAAGAGATTACTTGAATTACGCAAGATTCATAAAGCCCTTTCTCTTTTAAGAGAGCTTCAGCTTTTACACTATTCAAAGTGCGAGAGATTCTTTTGGTTCTAATTACTTCAGTATTTACTTCCTGGTCTTCTATGGTAGAAGACATAACCAAATGCAAATGACCATTCTGGTCTTCTATGCCATAAGCATCTGCGGCACCTTCAACAATAGGACGGATTTCATTGTCTCTACGAGCTTTAAGCAGTTTCTCCTGCTGATTCATTATCTCATAACCAATAGCCGCTGTCAATATCATTTCCTGGCGAGTTAAAGGTAATTGTAAAAACTGCTTCGTGCGCTCTTTGACAACCACTTGAGTTTTAGGCTCTTCTTCATCTATCAGAGGCTTGACTTCCATCTTTACCCTTTCCAACTACTACTAGTCTAAATGTATAACCACAATCTGAACACATCATTAAAGTAGACCGTTTTTGCTTAATCTTCTCTCCAGACTTATCCTGGATTTTATGAACTCTATCTCCACCACACTCAGGACATAACATTTTTACGGCTCATATTTCTTTTTAAGCTGCTCATATTGTTTTTTCTCTTCTGCTACTTTTCTTTCTTTATATTCCATATCAATTCTTATTCTTTTTTCATACTCTTCATCTGTTTCTGGTCTACTACCAATGAGAGAAACTTTAGCATAAGAATCACCATAATCATAATAAGTATCTATTTCTAGATAGAGATTTTCAAAATCATCTTTATGATTATCATAATAAGTTTGAAGAGTTTTAATGGCATTCTCTAAACTACCATCTAATTCCCATTTAATATCTTCATCAATAGTTCTAGTAACTCTTATCTTCGGAGACTTTTTCATCCCTTTATTACCGCCAATGGTTGTAATTTAACAAGAATCTTAACAAGGTCTTTTTGATTTTCCATCACTTCATCTATATCTTTGTAAGCTCCTGGCGCTTCATCCAAGTCTGATTGATTTCTAAGACCATGTATGATTCCTTTTGCGTCCATGTTTCCGATTTCTGTACTAAGGTCCAGTCTTTTTGTAGCTTCTTTTCTACCCATTCTCCTACCCGCACCATGAGAGCAAGACGTAAACGATTCAGCATTTCCTAATCCTTCCACAATATAAGACGAAGTACCCATGCTACCAGGAATTATTCCTATCTCTCCTGTTCTAGCGCGAGTAGCACCTTTTCTATGAACAATAACATTCTGTCCAAAATGGTTTTCCCAAACAGCATAGTTATGAGCTATGTTAATTATATCACCATAGCCAACTACACCAAGAACTTCTGCAAAGATATCCTGGATTTTGTTCATCATATTTAATCTATTATCTAAGGCAAAATCTACACAGTATTGCATTTCAATGATGTATCTCTTGGCTACTTCTTCTTCAATAGGAAGAAAAGCAAGCTGCCATTCTTTAGGAACCTGAGAATGCCAACGCTCATTCAAATGAACCGCCCATTTATTATACACATCAGCAACTTGCTTGCCAAGATTTCTAGAACCAGAATGAACCATTATCCAGACCATGCCTTTTTCATCATACTGAATCTCAATAAAATGGTTTCCACCACCAAGAGTTCCAATTTGTTTTTGGGCTGCAAGATATTGTCTTGCAATAACATAGTCTTCTTCTACACCATCAGGCAAATCACGAATTTGTTGAGCAGTTTCCTGGTGAGAAAATCCTACAGGAATCTCTTCCCGAATTCTACCCATTATTTGTTTGTACTGTTCGGGTTGAATCCAGTGTTGGTATTGGTCAGTTTTTACAGCACACATTCCACAACCAATATCTACACCAACCGCATTAGGAATTACTACACCTTTGGTAGCTAATACTCCACCAATAGGCATTCCATATCCTTCATGAGAATCAGGCATGATTGCTACATGCTTATGTATGAAAGGAAGATTAGCAAGATGTTTGGCCTGTTCCAAAGCACCATCCTCTATGTCTTCCAACCATAACTTGATAGGTAATTTCTCAGTTGCTATTACTTTCATTCTATATCCCTACTCTTAGTAACAATAATAGATTATCAAGTTGTTCCCAATCGGGTTCATCTGGAAGTACAGACTTAGCTTGAAGAAAGGCATCATATTCGTCTACAAATTTAGCTACCAATTCGGCTGTTGGCAGTTCACCTATAGCAAAATACTCTTCTGGATTAGATAACTTAGGATTAAGCCAACCCATTTCCAGAAGCTCTTTACCTTGTCTAAGCAGCCTAAAACAATGACGAGCATGTTTAGCATACCGATTCTTTACTGCGGGATTGAATCCCTCTAATCCTTCTGCCTCTCTTTGCTGAAGCTTTTTAGCCTGTTGATAAGCATAGCCACCAAAGGAATCTCTTATATGATTACTTAAAAAGCAATCTCTATAATCTAAAAGCATGTGTCCTTCATATTCTAACACTTCATACTCTGGCACAAATAAAAGCTCAAGTATAGTAGGATTTCCTTTAGCAGCTAAGTACATAAACTTCTTCAATTCATGAAGTGTAGTATCAGGCTCTTTAGTGACATAAGTTTCTTCATTGTGAAAGAAACTAAGAACTTCTCTTGTAGGTCTTATGAAGACTCCAAGAAAATCTTCGTCAGAATGTTCTGTGTTAAGACCATAAAGATGAGAGCCAACTCTTGCTTTCATTATAACTTTCATTCATAAACCTCTTCTACAACTTTAAAATTCAAAATAGCTTTGTAAGGAATATAAGCTATTTGAGATGTTTTTGACACATTATATCTATAGATGATATAAACTCCAGTAGACGTAGCGTGAACTTCAAAGCCTAAACTTATACGAAGTTCTATTCCCGTTCCATCTTTTAAATCTATTTTAATTATATTACCCAGCATGGAAATCTCTCAATACAACATGAGGAACATCATAAACATATCCCTCTACGGTTTTACCTATGTGATGGATATAAATATCAGCAGATGTGATTTCTCTTCTATGACCATCATAGTCATTGATATCATTAACGGCAAATTTCTCTGCTTCAGTAAAAGTTTTAGCTATTACTACCATGCCATGAGTTTCATCATACCACGGTTTATCAACTCTTTTTACTAGATAAATATTCATACTCCAGCTTCTTTCTCATAATATTTTTCTCGTCTTCTTTTATTAAAGCATTCTCTACACAAAGGTTGCAATCCAAGTCTGGTATTATTTCTAGGAGCAAAAAATTCTGTGCTTGCAGGAAGAGTTCTTTTACACGCATTACATATTTTTTCAGTTGGAGGAAGCTCTCCAGACCGTTGAATAATATAATCTATAATTTCCCCACACCCAAGCTTATTCATACAATAAGAATAATATTTTGGATGGGTTTCTTTCATCATTTCAAATTTATCTTCGCCGTGCATTCTTCCCATATGAAGACCAAACATACAAAACATGCAACCAGTTCGTGTATAACCCATATCATATATTGGACTATATGGAACATTAAAAGCATTTAGATAATCCCAAATATCTTGCTCTTTCCAAATGAAGAGTGGCCTAGAAACTGGAGTTTTTAATTCGTAAGCATTACAACCATATCTTAATGCTAACCCTCTTCGCATCCAACTTTCTGAGCCTAAAAATCCTAAATATCCCTGTCTTCCAGTAGCTCTCACATAAGTAGAAGCTGGCTCCTTTTTTAAGTATTCACAGCATCTACCTGAAATTTTAAAAGGCGCATCTATTAAAAATTGCCAACGTTTATTTACTGAATATGGTCCAGGTTTTAGCTTTCTTTGAAAGCCTTCAAGGTTTCCTGCTGCTTTGAATCTTCGTGCCTGTGCTATAGAATCAGCTTGATGCTTACTAATAACAGGCCAACCATATTTTTCAATAACTTGTTTAAAGTTCATTTTTGGTTTAAGCCAAGTTACATTGTCTGTTTCTTTTACAAACTGTCTTATTTCAGGATATTCCATTCCAGAATTATTAAAAATAGCAGGAGTATCTGGATATATCTGTCTCACTAAATGAAGAAGAACAGTACTATCTTTACCACCAGAAAAGGCTACATAGGTTTTTCCATCATAATGACGATACCATTCTGCAATTCTATCTAGTGAGTACATGATTTTAAAATCTAAATCCTGTTCCTGTAACTCATTTAAAGATTCAACACTTAATTTGTAATCCAACATTTACCTCCTATTAATTAAAATCAATCATGGCCTGAACAAGTCTACCCTCACTATTAAACTTAGCATAAACAGGATAATAACCATCACCATATCCAGACTCCACAACAACTCCCATTTCAAATGGGATATGCCTCTGCGGTGGTCTTTGGTTATAATCCCACGTTTCAAGAATATCCTCATAGACTACTTTAGGAGGATTTTCATCGCGGTCAGGAATTACATAGCATGGGTCTACCAAAATAATCTGACCACTATCAACACCACAATGTCCTATCAATTGCCAGTCATTCATTTTTCTCTCCTAAGAGACATATATATAGTACCAATTATCAAAGCCAGAGCTAGAACAATTCCAACAATTATTATACTAGCATAACTTTGTTTGTCAACCGTTTCCAAAGGAAGATAGTATTTATCAAGAACAGACCAATCTCCAGTTACTTGTGCTGTCTTAGCATCTTCCCAAAATTGGTAATAAGTTCTCCATGTTTCAGGCATATCCTTTGGAGCAACTTGAGCTAGAGTTTTTTCTCCCGCCGCAAAATCAATAGCGTTTTGAATCGCCCAACCATCTTCTCCATCATCGTTTGGAATAGCACCAAAATGCTGTACATTAGCAACTAATCCTTCACTTATATCAGGCCATTCTTCTCGCCAAAAACTGGGATTAGTAACTGTAGTTGTTGTTTCACCGTTTGTAGTTGTAGTAGATAAATATTCAGTAGTTGTGGTTGCAGCACTACTGGTTGTCGTACCATTTTCTGTAGTAGTGCTTCCATGTTCTGTAGTGCTTTCTGAAACTGTTGTAGTGTACAATGTATCTGTCGTATTGGTATCAATGGAAGTTGTAGTTTCTCCATCGCAGCCAACTAAAAACATTAAGAGTAATATTACTAGACTTATATATTTCATTTTTCCTTCTTGAATAAAAATGGGGAGCCTGTTTCGACAGAGTATGAGAAACCTAATCCCATTACAATTTTCCAGACTCCCCATTTAACTAGCTGTTAGTCTGCAACCATTCCGTTGCTATATTCTCTAACCAGTTGCCCCTTAACCACTTGCTCTCTTTAAAGCTGGCTAAAAAGCTTGCTTTCTATAATTCTCCCCTCTTTAGAATTACATTTTCTCTATGAACTCCATAAGTTGAACTCTTTTTAATCTATTCAACTTAGGTTCACCAGCAAATAAGTCATGCTTCCAATCATCTCTTGTAATCCACGGAGAGCAACGTATATCTGATGCCTCATTCTCACATACTCCCCATATTTTTGCTAATTGTTTATTTGTAAAAATTTCCAACATATGTTCTATAGGTCTAGAAAGAAGTTCCTCCTTAGAATAAGGTGTTATCTTTTTAACTGGACCATTTTTATAATATTTATTGCTTCTACATTTTTTACAGAATCCATGTAAGCCATCATTTGTTCTAGAGTTTTTATGAAACTCTGTCCTTGGCAAATTTTGTTTACACATTGGACAATATTTATCATTCACATTTTAACTCCTTTTAGTGTAGTGCCTCATAATGAGGCACCACTTACCTAAGTAAATTACTTTTTAACTCCAACAAAACGACTTACCAATCCACCAGCTAACAATACAACACCGATACCTAACAACAGCCAATACCAATTGCTATATCCAGTAAATGGAAATTCTTCCGTTACCGAAGTAGTTGTAGTCAAACTAGTTGACGTTGTACTAGTTGCTTGTTGAGGTTCAGAAGTTGTAGTAGTTGTTTCAGGCTCAGTTGTAGTAGTAGTTGTTACTTCCGTTGTAGTTGTAGTCGTTTCTGGTTCTGTAGTCGTAGTAGTTGTCTCAGGAATTGTAGTCGTAGTAGTTTCAGGAATAGTTGTAGTTGTGGTTTCTGGAATAGTAGTTGTGGTTGTACTTTCAGTCGTGGTTGTACTGCTACTGGTTGTCGTACTGCTACTAGTTGTAGTTGTAGGCGGCTCAGTAGTTGTAGTTGTGCTTGACGTTGTAGTTGTCGTACTATCTGTAGTAGTTGTAGGTGGTTCAGTTGTAGTAGTAGTTGAACTTGTAGTTGTAGTAGTACTTTCTGTAGTTGTAGTTGGAGGTTCAGTTGTAGTAGTCGTACTACTGGTTGTGGTTGTACTGCTAGTTGTAGTTGTACAACACACAGAACTACTAATAGTTAATACTTGATTACCAGGAGTACCTAAACCATTCCAAACAGCATAAGCACTTACTACTTCTCCATTACCATGTGAATAGAAATGAATTGCTCCATGATTACTTCCACCAGGGAAAAATCCAGAACTCACACTAGCTGGACCACTAGAATATGTTACATATAATGTGGCACTAGTATAATCAAATCCACCACCACCGGCAGTTAATATCCAATGGTATGTTCCACCACTCTCACAATTATTTTCACTACCATTTCCAGTCCAATTTTCTGTTCCTGAACTTACTACTTGCGTAGTAGTTGTAGTTTCTGGCCTATCAGCATTAACCGTTGGTACATAATATGCACCAAACGCCAATAAAAAGACGATAAGACAGGCTACTATAAAAGGTAAAATCTTTTTCATTTTCACCCCCTTTCTGCGTAGTATCTTTCTAAGTTTCTTCTACAGAAATACTTATTCGTTCTCCATTAGGTTTAATATGATAGACATATTCTTCCCACATACCACCCTCTGGAGGAACTATATAAATACTTCCCGGTCCTTCTTTAAGTTCTTTAATAAGAGAGGCAGCAAAGCATCCCATACCATTTGCTATATTTCCTTCTTGGCAAGAAGAAAGCCCATTAACCAATTTAAAAGTAGAAGAAAAATCCTCTAGCTCTGCTCCAAATCCTTCTGGATAACCATCCATGTGTCTATAGATTGTTACTAAAACTTTGTCACTTTCATCATAAACTTTTGCTAATGCTCTTGTACCCATCAATAAACCTCTACCCATTCCATTGTAGTTCGCAGAAGATGATTATAATCTCCTGCCATAGCTTCATCCATATACTTATCAATCTCTTCTTTAGGCACTCCACCCTTCTTCAATGCTTTTGAGACATTTGCTAGAATAGCAAAAGCATTTCCATTTTGACCAACAAGTTCTACTTCAATTTCAGGATACTTACACATTCAATAACTCCAATTCTGATTCATAACAGGGCATATCTACCCAATATTTATTTTCTATCCATTCTATAGGATGGTCAAAAGTTACTATCCAGGGAAACAAAATTCCTCTTTGAGAGATTATACCTACTGCTCCTGTGCATAAATCTCCTTCTAAGATTCCATGCTCATTCAATAAGCCAATAACTTTAACTTTGTCGCCAACCTTCATTTTTTACCTACCTCATGCCAGAAGAAATCATCTATTTGAAAATCCCCATCATCAATAGCTTCTATCATGGTTTTATTGCCTGTATAATGCTCATTGATGTAATCATCTATATCTTGTTCATCTTGATAACTGTCAGGAACTTCTACTGTTCTGTATAATGTCAAACAGATTCCTATTTCATAAAGCCTCATCATTATCTCCCAATAAGATATTTTAATATGCCTTTTACTTCTTCAAGCTCTTCCTCATCCTCATATATGAGAAAATTCTCTGCGGCAAGAATAATAGCGGCACATTCTGGCTCACTTCTCATGTAAGATGCACCAAATACTCCACTAGAACGCCGATGAACATAGCTTATTTCCGCTATCCTTATTCCATCTGCGTCAAAAGTAAATACTTTTACTTCATAAGGAGTTTCTTCTAGGGAAGTTAAGAACTTCTCTAGTTCCTTTATCTTAGTCATTTTTCATACTTCTTTTTTAGACGTTCATACTCTTTTTGGTCTTCCAATTCTTGTCTTGCTGCTTGTTCAGCTTGCCATTTAGGAAGATTAGTTCTAGCATAGCTAATACCAGCAAACCATCCAAGAGAAATACTAAAAGCTCCTACAAAGATAAGCATAATTAAATCGCCCATCTTATTTCTTCTTCTTTATCTTAGCACCTTTTTTAAGGTCGATATCTGCAAACCTAGAAATTAGTTTTGTAAAATATGAAGAATCATTTTTATAGTTAGTTATTTGATAAACACTGTATCTTGGAGTATCTTTTATTCTAGAAACGATGGTGGATTTTTCAACTAGAAACTTATAACCATCTAACCATGTTTCCCAAAGTTCTGTATGAACATAAGTATTATAATTTACAGTATGAATTCCATCAAATGGAACAGCATCAGGATAAACTCCTAGTACTGAATGAAACATTAAGCTAACTTTTTCAAACAAATCTTCTTGAACTTTTTTACGGTCTTCTTCAACTCTTGTTATTAACTCTTGTTCATTCATTTAATTCCTCTTTATATCTATATATTAGACCTTGAACTAAGTTATGCAAATTATCTCTAGCATAACGTACTGCTCCTGAGTCTATCTCTTGACCAATACTTTGAAGTCGTTTTATCAAAAGATAAAACTCTCTTCTATTAAGAGCCATTTTATCTAATGATGGGTCATCTATTCTCATCTTATTCCTCTTTCTTCACACCAACTCTTTACAGTCATAACTGTTTTATAGTGGCGCGCAATATCTCCATCAGGAGAATAGATTTCAAGTGCTTCTCTATATTCACCAGCATCAATGAGAGACTTGTAAGGCATCTTAGAACTACTCATCAATCGAAAATATGCATGAATAGACTCATCAATAGAGACATAATTAGCAAAGCCACTAGCATATTCAGGAGTGCCTTTTTCTCCCCATCCCTTAGTGTCTTTCATTCCCCAACCACAGTTATAGTCTATGCTAAGTCCAGTAGTATACCACTGTGATTCACGCCAACCTTGACCAAGGCATAACCAAATAGGAATTCCATATTTTCTGGAATCTTCCACAATAGTTTTGGCATGACCAATCAGTTTAGACTTACGAGTTACTCCTTGCCAAGTTACAGGTTTATCTTGAAACAATTTTTCTAGTCTATCAATAACTACTTGGTCTTGGTTAGGTGGCTGAATATTATTTTTATGTCGATACACCATAACTGCCATACGATATCTAGTTACCAAATCAGTTGGTTTAGAAGTCCAAGCAGTTCCAGGCATATAAATCTGAGATTGAGATATTGTAACAGTGTTGTCAGAAATATTTACTGTGTCAGTAGCATCTATAATTTTAGCCCTAAAAAGAACATCATAGAAATGCTTTTGAGTTATATTTTCGTTAGGTCTAAATTCTGTCTCAGAATAACCCTTAAAGATTTTTTCATTTTTTACATACCAACCTGCTTCTATATCTGTATCAGGCCAATCATCCCACGGTTTTTCAATTGCCATACTCACCCCCATCATCAAGTTGAGGAACGTTCCTACTAAAATCATTGTCAATAAAACCTTCTTCGAACCCCTCATTCTCACCTTGTACTTTCAATTTATCCTGGTGTATGCATTCTCCATCACACCAATTGATACAAAGTCCACAATTTTCTACATAAGGATTCCAGTAAAAAACTGCTTCATCTATCTTAGCAAAATATTTACATTTCCATGTTGGCATAACTCTCCTTTTCGCTAGGGGGATTAACCCCCCTATTGGCTCAGGTCTTCTTAATAAAGACCTCTCCCCTTTTGACAGTAGATACCATAGGATAACCACACTTCCTAATGGCTCTATCTAGTCCTCTTTTTACATTATCAGGATTAGTAGGCATATCTGAAACTACACAATTATTATGTGGCATAGTCCAAAATAGCTCTACAATTTCTTTATAGTTACTTGTTTGTAGCTGTCGCTTTTGTTTTGCCGACTTTACTATCTGCTTCAACTGCGGATTTAGCGGCTTTTGGATTCTCTTTAGCATGTTTCTTTGCTCTTTCCTCACGCTTTTTAATGGCTTCTGGTGTGTTCATAAGCTCTGCCACTTCTTTAGCAGATAACTTTTTAGCAGACACTTCTTTCTTAACAGGCTGTTTAAGCTTTGCCCATTCACGCTTTTCAATTTCTTTACCGAGATTTTGAAAGGCACGACCAACAGCAAAGTTTCTACCTCTACTAATTTTTTCAGTGTCTTCCGCATTTTTTTCTGACACTCCAGCAAAAGGAACTCTACCTATATCAAAATCATTATAGATACCAAAAGCTAGAGTATTCTTACCCGTTCTGACTGTTTCAACAAACTGTACACCAACAAACTTCTTACTCATTTTGAATTCCTTTCACAATATAGACCTAACGATACTCCTATAAACATAATCATACAAGTATTATATTTAGTGTACCACCATTCACAATACTGCATATTACATGCACTTTTTGTTAAAGGACAGGTAATCATTTTTTTCCTTTATGTTCTTTATTATGCTTATATTCCTTTAGAGGCTTCAAATTTTCTAGCACATCATTAAGTTTATTTTCATCTACATGATGTACTTCTTCATGTTTTCCTACAGGAATTCCTGCCTTTAATACAAGATATTTAGCGTAATTTATTTTACGTCTCTTGCCATCAACTTCTGCTATACAATATCTTCTGTTCCCCTTGCCCACAAATGGGCCGCGAATTAAGAATACACTCATAGTAATTTACTCCTACTGAAAATCTTTATGCTTCAGCTTAGTAATAATCCTATGGCCGCTCCTATCTCTAAGCTCTACTACTGGTCTTGCTACTATACCTTCAGCTACAAAGTCTCCCCATTGAGACTTAAATCCGTGCCTACAAAGGTTAATCATTCCCTCTAAGGTTCCTTGGTCTATTAATGGTACGACCATAATACCAAGCTTGGCAGCTATATCTTCAACAGCTTCTCTCTTGAGCCACCACTCCCCTATTTTAACATCAAACAGCACAAAGTCAACCCCATCGGGGATATATTTTCCACCATTCTGAATCTTGGCTCCAAAGCCTTCACCATAAAGACAAATAGTTCTGATAGCATCCTCTTGATTATCACTAGGGAAAGCATCCCTTAGCTTATCAATCCAAAAAAGTTCATTTAATTTGTTTACTAAATGGGCAGGAATTTGAGCGTTGTCAGTTTTACCACCAAACCACATATCATCGCCAAAGGCTTCACAACCAACATACATGACTCTTATGTTAGTTCCATCTACTTTCTCAGTAAACTCCCACAAATTATCTTTAAGATATTCAAACTCAGGCTGGGAGTATTCCCCAAAAAGCATTTTCTTTCCATCTGTAGTTCTCTTAAAGATTGAGTTTATCTTATGATATTGGTTCACTCTAAGTCCAATCTAATTTCATTAAGAACAGAACCTTCAGGAACATAATAAGTATCTTCATAACCTTTTACGTCCCAAAATAAGTGATTCAAGAATCCGCTCTTAAAATGTTCTTTGGTCGTAACAACTCTAGGATAACTACCATCAGTAATATAGGTTATAAAACCATCACTAAAATTTCTTTGATTCATAGCAATAAAGTTTTCATCAAGTTGATAGTAATACCTATAAGCAGCGGAACCTTGAAAATATCCAGTTCCTAAGAAGAAGGAGCCTTCAACCCTTCCAGTATCTTTCAAAGCTACTAATTGATATTCTCCAACCTTCTCATGATAATTACCAAGCCAACTAAGACCAAAAGTTAACCCACCCCAAAAAATTCCACTGGCAATAAATACAATGAGTACAAATGTTGCTATAACATCTTCAAATCCATAAAGGTCATCATTTCTCCACAAATAGATAATAATGACCAACCATAGAAAGAAGACTCCCAGCATTCCATATAACATTAACATTTATTAAGTCCACCTTTCAAAGAGATGCCATACTAATTTACCACCATACTGCTGAAACGTTCCTATGTAAGAAAGTCCTCTTGGATTAAAAGGATTCCCTGTTCCAATTATAGAAAATTTCTTCTTCTCCAGCCTATCAGTTCCCGTAGTCTTTACCCAAATACACGGAGTATCTCCTTGCATTTGAACACACAACACCAAGGCATCATAAGGCATTTCAATTTCAAACTCGTCCTCAATGGGAATAGGATACTTCCAGATATACATTATACTCCCGCCTTTACTCGTACTGGACCTTCTGCCATCTTCTCTGCTGTTTTAGCACCTAACTTTATATGGTCACGAAGAAAAGCTAGTATTTCTTTTTTATATTTCTCATTTTCTGGAATATCTATCTCAATGGAGAAGAAATAATTACTATACTTATTATTTGGTCCTACTGTCCAGCGTTTCATGATTCATTCTTTTCATGATACCACTTACTCGCCCACCAAGCGGCTTGAATTAATGGAGTAGAAGTAGCGTGGTCTTCAAACCATTTAGGCTCTTCCCATCTACTTTCCCAACAACGCTCGACCTTTATATTTTCTACATTATACCCACCTTCATCCCACCGCTGAGTTACAACAATACGATGTTCACTATCTAAAGGTATAATTTTCTCACTCATGATTTCCTTCTACTGTATTCAGTTATAGCTTCTTGTGTAGTATAGATTTCTGGTAGATGGTCAAAGTCCAGTATCATCATTGGAAGTCTCCCGGTTCCTATATCTAGCATGAAGTTAACTGCTTCCAACTCCTTTCTAAAGGTAAATTCTCCATACTTTGTATGTACACGATAAACTGTGTATTTTCCTCTTGATTCATGAAACATACTAATCCTCATCATCTCCATCATCTTCAAAATCTAGTGCTTCATCCCAAGTCATTCCTTCAAACAAATAGTCAATAGCTCTAGCATAATAATGAGCTACTGCTTCGGCTACTCCCCACTCAAATCTTCCTTGAAGGAATTCAAGAGCTTCCTTATATCTTTCAGCATCTTCCATTTAGTCTTCCCAGTCCTGCATCATATCACGAATAGAGTCTACAATTTTGCGCCCATCAGAAGTTTGAAGTCTATTAACTACTATAGGGCAAAGAGTAGCTTGTGTATCTTTACCAGTAAACAATATGGTTCCCATCATAGCACCCATGAAGTGATTTGTTCCATCTTTCTCCGAAGCCTTTTCATCTTCTTCTTTCATTTTGTTTATCTGGTTTTCAATGTCAAAAGAAGTCATAGACGGGGGAGTTAAACAAAACCTATCCCACGGACAAGTCATACAAATCATTCTAGGTTCAGTACCAGCTTTAAGAGCGTCTTTAATTGCTTCAACATTAGTCATAATATACTCCCTATAAAAAATTGTACCCATACAAAAGTAAACACACTTACAAGTAACCAAGTTGCGAACCTTGCTTTTCTATTTTTAGCATAGAAATAGCCTAGTATTAAAACAAGACCCAATTGAACTATTTTAATAACCCAATATGCCCATCCTTTCTGCAACGCCCATAACATTATGGGATTTTCTTCTGTCATCCAGTTATTTGTCCAGAATACATAAGACGCTATCGTATCAAAAACTACTAAACCTAGTAATAATTTAGTCGGATACTCCAGCCTCTCTTTCCAATTCATCAAAGCGTTCATTATTTATTTCCTTGTCCTCTAAGACAGGAGCCTTTTTAGCGTCTCTTAACATCATTTCTAGTGCTTCTATTACTTCCTCTTCGGTTTCACCATAGGCTTTTCCATCCATAGTACGAGCAAAAGGAACACCATCGTCATCATAATATACTTCATGAAGGTCATAGTAATCCCCAAGGTCAGTAACAAAATGAACTATGCGATAGTTCCAATACATTCTAGCTCCTTATAAAAGTTATATCAGTACTGCTAAGACTAAGACCGACTTTAAATTGTCCTCTTCCCCACATTTGCATAATTCCACTGGGATAAAACATATCGGTTCTCAAATCTCCCACTTGAAATCCTGAACCAAACGTTACAGGAGCAGGAGCAATCCAGTGAATATCATCACAATAAGCGGCTATTTCTTTAGGCTCTCCTTTTATAACTCCTACTATAGCAATCAGCATATAACCAGAATCATGCTTTCTTCCTGATGGAATTATCAAAACTGAGTCATAAAAGGATTCATCATCCCAAGCCCTCTTAGGAAGAGCTAAAAGTTCTTTTCTTTTCATAGTTCTAAATCTCCATTTAAAAATTAAAGTCGTAATATTTTTTTGGTATATACTCTAAAAGATGTTTACCACGTTTGCTATACCATTTTCCATCCTTATGCAATCGCGCTCTTATGATTGGTGCCTCTGTATCTATTGATACAATCCATTGTTGTTCCATATTGTTAAGACATACAAGAGAAAAACCACCGGGAATCCAGTTTGGTTTCCATGAAGAACTGCGTTCTGCTTTCATAGCTCTAATTTCAATACATTTATCAGATACTACACGAACTATTTCATAAGGTTCTACATCAGTCCAACCATAAAAATTAGCATACCCTTGTGTTATATTCACTATATCCTCCGTTTGTTTAATGGGCAAGGCGGGAATTGAACCCGCACCCCGGTTTCCCAAAGACTAGATTTTAAGTCTAGCGCGTCTGCCAGTTCCGCCACTCGCCCAATTACAACTAGTATTTCCAGCTAACAGTTACTTTAATATCAAGTTCTTCTAACAAATCATTAGCAACGTCTTCAATAGCACCTTGCAACTCTTCCACATCAACAAAATCTGCTATAAAATCTCCTGCTAAAGTATCTAATCCATCTCCGTCTTCCATATTAGATTCCACCATAGAGAGATAATCGTCTTCACAATTGAGAAGATTTTGTACCCACTGTTCAACAACCTCTCTCATATATTTTTCAAATGGAGTCATTTTTAAAAGCATCCCTTCTTTTTTTTTTGGCCGACTCAATTTTCTCTATCTGATTTTCTGGCTACTGAATGCACAAAAACTAGGTTTTGCCTTACCCAAACACAAACATCTTCAGCTAATGAACCAGCAAAATCATCATAGAAAACATCTACAAAATATGACAACCCTTCTTCTAAGTTAGTTGATTCTTCCATAGTTCGATGAAACTCATCAATAATACTAGGTAAATATTGTTTTAAACTTTCGGTAATTACACTTTCTAGTTCTTCATCAATAGAAAGCTCTTTTACTTGCTTAGTTACCATAGTTTTACTCCAGAACAAATTTCATTTTAATATGGTCTTGACTCCATATATAAATCTCATCAAAGATATTATCATAAAGATTTTGCAAATTAGTGGTACAAAAACTTTCTAATCCTGCTTCAACATCTCCTTCATATTCTATTTCTGCTTGTAAATTTTCTAATGCATCAGAAAGCCATTTTTCCAGAGTGTCTCGACAAATTTTGTTAAACTCTTCTTCAAGGGTTAATTTCTTAACAGGCATTTAATCTTCTCCATTTAAAATGTGTTGTAACCAAGTTTGTGCTACTTCAACAATAGTTTGAACTGCTTCCTGGCCGCAAGACTCATATACTTGTTTAGCATCGCCATGCGGCTCTATTTCTGGATATTCCCAAGGGTCTACATATCTAACATTGGCACGATATCGTAGTTTCTGGTGAATTGTCTTTATTCCTTCTATTCCAGCACTATCCTTGTCAAACCAAACAACAAATTCGCTGGATAGATTGAGTAATCTTTCTGCTTGCTTATTAGAGCAATTAATTCCCATCAAGGCAACAGCATTAGTTAATCCGCTTTTTCTAAGAGCTAGAACATCACCTGGACCTTCCACAATTATTACTGGTTCTTCCAATTTAATAGCTTCTTCTCCATAAAGATAGTAACTTTTTTGCATATTCCACATAACTTTATGCCATCGCCCAATTGTGCTTCTAGCTAATGCTCCTACAAGTTTTCCTTCATTAGTTCTTACTGGATAAATCAAACAATCTTGTTCATCCACTTCACCCCGATAAATTTCTGCAAAAGCATCTTCCACTTTGTCATAGTAGAGTAATAATCCTTCGGGAAGAAATTCAGGTCTTTCATCTTTTGGTTTTTCCCTTAATTCTCTTTCAAGCTTGCTAAATCCCCATTCTTCAAGTTGAGATATAGCCTCAGTAGTTGATAATCCTCTAATTCTGCTAACCAATTCCTCAATTGTACCTTTGCTTCCGCAACTAAAGCAGTTGAATACTCCTTTGTCGATATTGATTGAAAAACTAGGATGACTATCACTTCCCGATAAATGTCTCTCGGAAAATGGACAGGATGCATGTATTTCATCCCCTCTTATCTTTACCTTTTTAAGCCCTAATTCTTTGGCTAATTCATCAAGATTTATCATCATTATCTGGACGGCTACCAGCTACCCATCCTAATATCCAAGCAAGTGTAGCAATAGCAATTATTTGTAAAATAACAAATACCCTAGTTGTGTTGGTAAACACAATATTTACACCAAAGATTCTTAAAACATTAGACATTACAGCATTTATAACCAATGCTATAAGGAAAAAATATCCTGCCCATATAACTTTAAACTTTTTAAATGGATTTCTCATAGTCTACTTCCATGAACGATTGACAATCTCCAGCAAAATATGGTTCTTTACCTAGTTTACTACATTCTTTACAGCCACAACCCATAGTGGAATTAAATTCACATTTCATGCAAATGCACTCATTTTCCCATTCGCAGTTCATTTAATCCTCCTTTTTAGAGCAAAAGAACTTAGGAGCGCAAAAATCAAGAGCATTGGTACAATAAAAACAACCAATCTGGCATTCATCGTACTCATTTTTCGAGCATTCGTTACAAATACACTCTGAACAGGGTTCAAGTTCCTCGTAATCGTCCATCCATCACTCTCCAAGTTAAATGCTGGTACATTTATCCACTCCCCAACCCAATTTTCATCCTCACAATCATAAGTGATATATCTATCATACATTTATAACCTCATCATCTTCATTATAATCTTTATCATCGACACTTTTATCTTGTGCTTGAGAAAAGTCTATGGGGTCAAATCTCATATTTATTGGGAAGCTTCCTATATCTCCTTCTCTTTGACCAAGGATATATATAATTCCTCTATTAGCTTTCCTATCAATATCACTACGCCCAATGCCGATAATAGCGTCGGCATATTGAACAATGTACTTTCCATATGCTGCATTCTCCAATCTTGGAACATCAGATTTATCTTCCATTGATTGCTGAGTTGTAGCAATCACTGGGATATTATATGTTTGAGCTAGAATTTTTAGGTCTGTAGCAACATTAACTATTCCACGCCACTCACTCTCACCCCTATCATCTGGAATGAGATAAAGACCATCAACAAATAAAACACCACCATCACCTAAATATTGCTCAACATAAGGGATAATACTAGAAACTCCAGAAGAACCATCTGTTAAATCAAACCCTTTTATTGCATAAGGATTTAATTCTCCAAGTACAGTTCTTTTTTCAATATCTTTGATTCTGTTAGTCCAGGCATCTTTCTGAGCAGGAGAAAGTTCTCCGTGTCTTAATGCTTCATAAGGTAATCTACACTCTATGGCATCAAAACGCCACTGAATAGCATCTGGACTTATTTCCTTAGTTACGAGCAAGGAAGGAGCATTGTGTTCTTTCCAAATATGATGGAACTGCCAAGTTAATAACCAAGTTTTACACATCTTAGCTCTACCCATCCAAACAATCAATTCTCCAGGATGATAGCCACAAGTTAAATTGTCTAGGTAATCCCACGATGTAGAATAACCATCAATTCCAAGATTAGCTTCTCTATTCTCATAAAGAGCAATTCTTGTGTCAGTACTGGCGCGTGAATCAATTGTAGTTCCTGTTCTTATCGCACCCTTAGAAGTAGAGAGAAGATTCTGCAACAACTTTTCAGCTTCATTAATATCTGTTGGTAATAACTCAGCTACTTTTGGAAGAGTCGTATTGAATAACTTCTTCTTATACTGCTCTTTTATCTTGTCAATGAAGAATTGAAGTGGCTCTTCTCCCTCATAAAATTGAAAGTTAGGAAAGGCTTTTTGCAAAGTTTCTCGCTCAGGCACAGCACCATACTTGCTATAATGACTCGAAATTGCCTCAAATACCTCATCATGTTCTTCAAAAAAGTCCTTTTTTATTCGCTCATTAAGAACATGAAGATAGTTTTCCTTGTTTTCAATTTTAGAAATTAACCCGACTTCAATGTTCATTCACTAATCAACTCCAGTTCTTCTATAGAAAAATCACAATCCTCTTCAATCCTATCACCAAATCTCACCCCATAGCTATATCCATCACTATACACATATGTAACTTCCCCAATTTTTCCTTCACATGGGTATTTACACTCCTTGCAATCCTCTGGAGTATTGGGATGAACTTTTACTTTATCTCCTGTATCAAAAATCTCTCTCACTTCTACTCCTTATCATCTTGATATATTACCCACCAAATTAGAGTACCTATAAATAGATTAGCTATTCCTAACCATCCAAAATAAATACTCTCCATATTAAAAAGTAGTATTGCTGTAAGCACATTCGCAACACCAAGTCCTAGACTAATACTTGATGCTACTAACAATTTCCCTCTAAGGGAGTCTTTCATTTTATTTCCTTATTCCAGATTTGTACCATGTGTTCTTGCCATAATTGGCCGAAAGGATACAATGCTTGTACTACATTTTTATCAGTATCATAGTACCATCCTGCACTTTGCTGTCTAAACCAAAAGAGCAAGGAATCTATATCGTTAACTCTCATTGTTCCATTAAACATACAGCCCAAATCATCTAATTCATCTTCAAGCCTATCTAACTTTCCACCAGGATATTTAAAGGTCACATAGAAGATACTAAAATCTTTATAGAAAAGCTGATTTATAGAATGAACGTGTTGTTTGTCTATTTCATAGTTATATTTGAACAATCTCTTTTCAAATCTTTGGCAAACAACACGCTCAAAATTGAAAGCTAATACTGGAGCCATTTTATTTGACAAATCATTCCCCAACATTTAAAATTCCATTATCAGTTAAAACTTTAGCCTTAGTATCTTTAAGAAGGTCTATAGCTCGTTTATCAAAGGCTTCTTTATGATTAACAAGACCTACAAATACTGTACTTCTATCATTGAGAAGTCTTTCTCCTACAAACTTATCCCAAATCTTAACTTGCCAAGGCTCAAGTTTGTTTGTTACCTTGTCTACAACTAGAAAATCGGCTTTAGTTAAATTAGTGTAAACATCGCCTTCCTCATACCAATCTTCTCTTTGATAACCAGAGATATTTTCAGGATTGGTATATCTACTACCCATAAACCCAGCAAGAAAGGCCGCTTTAAGAAAGGTTGCTCCTATCCTACTACCAATAGCGGTATCTTTAAGCTGAATGTAAAGAATGTTTCTAGCTTGAATCCAATCATCAATATCATAGATAGCTGGCCCAATCTTTTTCTTGATACATTCATTATCCCACTCAGTAAAGGACCACTTATAAATAAGCGGAGGAACACCATTGGCTAAACATAAATGATAAAGTTCTTTTTTAGTCAATTACTCCATTCTCCTTAAACCATTCATGCCAATTCTTCGCCATTTCCAAATCGTAAGATTCTGGCCTCATCATTCTAGTTTCTTCTGGACCACCACAATTTAATACTGGGCATCTAAAACACATACTGCTCATATCGAACCGTTCCATATACTGCCTGTCTGGACAATTCTCAGGGCAATTATCAGGAAATTCATACTCCCCGATTTTCATAGCTTACTCGCCTTTCCAATGATTGTCAAGCTCGATTTGTTTCTTGGCTTGCTGACCAATTAACTTAGCCCATCCGTGCGCTCCACAAACAAGGCCAATATGAATGTCGTTCCACTGAGGATACTGTCGATAGTTCTCATACAGCCAGTCTATCATGGCCTTGAAAACGTCTTTTCCCCAATAGCCATAAGACTGTTCGATAATTCCTTTTTTAGCGTTTCTCTGCTGGAAATTATACCAGTGTTCTTTGCCAAGAACTTCTTTGTGTTTAGATTCGAAATAATTCCAGAAGTCCAGCCAGTTCCAATCTTCCACCTTTTTGTCATTGAAACCCTGCTTAGATTTCGGCACTTTATCAATTGGACCAATATTGAAAGGGATAAATTCCTCTTCCCTTACTTTCCCCATGTGAAGTCTCCTGTATACAATATAGTATTATTAACTCTCTATAACCCTTATTAGTATTATAATATAGAGTGTTCGTGAAAGTGTTGCACTTATTAGTTAAACTCATCATAGTTGACTATCCTGAATACTTGCACAGGAGTACAATAAGGGATTTCCTTATATACAGTTATAGTGAAAGGCAGTAACTCACTTAGAACTAAGGAGATTCTAACTGCTTCATCTACAGCATTTCGTTTATCTGGATAGCTATCAGCATAGTCACGTTCTATCCCATTAGTTTCATACTTGATATGATACATATCTCTTCTCCATTCTTAGATAATATGTCCTAGCGTCAAACAGTTGCAGTTTCTTTCCTGATTTAGATGCAGAAGGTTTAGCTTGTGGGTAACAAGCAAAATCAGGTTCAAAAACTGTTTCTCCACATACTAAGACACGGGATTCAAACTGTCTTACTAGTTTTATTTGCCTATTTTTTGACCGGAAAACTAGTAAAAACGGCACCAGGAGGTAGGCTCACCCCCATATTAGATTACTTTTTATCAGGCCAGTTCCAACAAGTTTCATCAGCTACAAACATACCAAAGAAAAATGCATCAAGCATTAACTCAACCTTTTCATTAATGTGTTTGTCCTTGCTTTTGCATCTATGGGAGGAACTTTTTAACTTATCAACTATAAGCTCATGAAATATTACATATAAATCAGCTACTTCATCAGGGTCAATTTCATATATATCTTCCAGAAGAATCAGAGCTTCTCCAACAGAAGTTATTTCACTTGTTTGTTTCTTATAGTCTTCGAACAAGGAATTCATATTAAGATTCACGGGCAACTCATTTCTTCCTAGTAAGAAGATACTCCACAAATTTAGCTAACCAAGCCATGTTAGTTTTCCTTTCTAGGAAGATTAGAGCTTTTCAATATAAAGCTCTCCATCTACCCTACAAAGGGTTACTTTGTCAGAGTATCCGTTTTTTATTGCTCTATGAAAGCCAGAATACACCGCATTGAGTTTTATGCCTTCTGGCGTTATTTTTCCAGCCTTTTCATTTGAGGCTAAAAATTGTTCTACACTAGCAACATATTTGCTGGATTTTCCTTTTCTCGGAGGAATTTCAGCAGGGGTTATAGAGAATGCTTTATTTTCTTTCATCATTATTCCTTTACATAGTTAATAAATGTAGCAACATCAATACCGATTTCTTTCTCCACTCTTCCATTTACAATAAAATTTCGTATGGCTCTCCCTATTATAGCTTGTACTATATTGGCAACATAGGCGACATTTCTTTCGGTACATGGAAGCTCTAATGCCTTTTCTTCTGGCACAAGATATTTCTCATAGTATATTGAGAATTCTTCTGTCGGAAGTACATTAAATACTCTTACTATCTGCCCACCTACGCGCCCATCGACTATCAATGGTACTTTGTTCTTGAGCTTATCCCAAATCAAATGTCGTATTGTCATGCTATCAACTGCTACAACAGTGATAATCTTTGGCAACCTAGTGTCTGGTCCGATAAACTCATTGTGACAATGGATATTCTCACTCTTAACTGGAGAATTAGCCATTATGACTTCTTTTACTGCTTCAACCTTTGGCATACCCAAGTGTTCCCAACCAAAATTCTGGCAACCAATGTTTTCTTCTCCAACCGTGTCACCATCCCAAAGATGTAGAGATTGTACTCCCATTTTGGCTAATGTCAAGGCTACGAAAGAACCAACAGAACCACAACCAAGAATAGCTACTGGTCGGGAATTATCGGGGTTGAAAATTCCTATACTTCTAGTGTAAGCTTCAGTCATAACTAATCCCACATTTCTCTTATTGCCTTAGCTTCAGCTTCATCTAGACCACCATACTTGATGATTCCTTCAATATCATTGTTTTCCCAGGCATTTATTTCGGCATCAAGCCGTTCTTGCTCATTTTTCCATTCAGAATCAGTTAGTTCATGAGCCTTTTTCTCTGGCTTTTTATCCATACAGCTTTGATAACCGCCCCAATAATTTTGAGGCCATCCATACGGGCTGTATCCACCATTTCCTCTTGGAGTTGGTTGCAATTGACCCTGAACAACTATCTCGGGCTTTGGGGGAGTATATTCCTTTACCTTATCTTCTATAGTTTGATTTAATACTTCAGCACTTTCATTATCAAGCCAGTCAACTGCTACATCTATATCTCCTGCAACTATTACTGGAGTTTTAGACATTAGACGAGCTTTCATATCTCCCTTGCGATTTATTACCAGGGATACCACATAATTGCTAGGCCATTCAAGCATTGTATCTTCATCTTGACCAGAATGTGATGGTGACATATTTACATGAGAGTGCCACCACAAAGTAATCTGTTCAATTTTATCTTGTTCTCCCCTAGCAATTAAATCTTCCATATAAATTGCTAGACCAGCAGCAGAAAGGTCACATTTTGAACCATGAACTTCTTGTTCAGTGAGAAACACTTCTCCAACTAACAGGTCATTGTGTTCCTTATCAATCTCAATTAAACCATAACCACCGATTTCTGTGTTTACATTATGAGCATAATACATTAATTCTGCATAAAGTTCTGGAGGAATCCACAAAGTTGTTTTAGGAGTTTCCATTATTCAAACAACCTTTCTTCTTGATGAGGCTCATTATTCTGATTATACTGACATTCCCATTCATGACATTCCATACAAGTTTCATCTTCATCTTCATCAATTCTATGGTCATAATTATCAGGGCATCTAGGACATTCACAAGCTCCATTCAAACCGTAATGGTTATAGTCTAGAAGACCCTCACAATCTTCGCACCTATCACATTCACAGTTTTCATCTAGTTCATGGCATTGGTCACATCTATCACAATAACAATCCCCATTATCTATATTTCCACCACATCTTGTGCAAATCCAACATTCACATTCATCTTCCGGTCTTTGGCATACTTCACAAATATTACAAGCACAAGTACGCGCAGGTTCACCACATTCAGAACAAATTGTTATGCAAGGCAAATGTTCACCTGTTATTTCATGATATCTTCTATCATGAGCATCTCCTAATAGATGGAGAAGCTCTCGCTCTTTCATATCCTTGTAGTAAAATTCATCATCCCAATATAACATACGTCTTCCCCAGGTATCTTCTGGATTATATGCACCTAAGAATCTATACAATTCTTCTATGGCTACATAAAATTCTCCTGTACCAAACCTGAAAAAGATATCACTATAATTACCAAAACAAGGTAGACCACCCTGCGGTACATGAGGATGCGCTAATAGGCCATCCTTAGTTACTGGATTAACTTCATTGAAAATTGCCAATTTCCTTGTGGCTGGATTGTAAACAATCTTATATCCACCAAGAAAAGGTCCATTATCAATTTGAATAGGTTCTGTATAAACTGCCATTCCCTCAGAAGTAAAAGTCAACTTTGTAACATAGGGAAGAGTTTCTACTTTCTTAAATTCGTCTTCAAGCTTAGTAGAACTTAATGCACTCTCAAACTCCTTTTGTTTCTCAGCTATCTGCTGCTCTCCCCGGTCTATTGTTAGTTTTTTATCTGTTATTTCTGTAATAAGCTCGCTTATTTCTTCAGAAATAATTGCATTTGCTTCATTCAAAGTCTTTATGTCAAGCAGTAGACCATTTTTTGATTGAAGAATAAATGCCTTGGCTTGCAAGGCCAGTGGAATTTCCTGGTTTTCAAGCTCAGTTTTTAAAGTTTCAAAGTCAGTAAAGGCAAGAGGAATAAGAAGTTTCTTCCAGAAGAAATCCTCTTTCAGCAATTCAAAGATAGATTTTATTCCACTCATTGTATCTTCACTAAACATTACTGAGTTTAGTAAGATAGTGTTACCAAAGCCTAATTCATTTTTTCTAATAACACAAAACGGTAATACTATGCAGTTAGCTCGATTTTCCTGAATGAAATAGAGACTCTCCATAGTAACCATAGAGTTTGGCATAAATATAAGGTTCGCCAAATTTCTAAACGCCACGCCTTGTGGACTATTTACAAGAGCATATTGTCCTTGATTTCTCCATACTTCTCTACCAAGAAGAATTATGGTAGGAACATTTCTAATCATGTAATAATTAGATGGATTAAACTCTACTGCCAGTGGAAAATCTATTTCAAGTTTAGACGCACAAACAGCAGCATCCACAGTAAAATCTGATTCTTTTCTTGACAAACCAGAGCCAGTGAGATTACCATAGAAAAAATGTGTAAATTTTTCATCTTCAGCAGCAGATATTACAAATCCATCTTCCAGCGAATAGATAGCTCTATTCCTTGTGTCATATTCAGCCCAAAACTCTTTTACTTTATCATAAGTTAAAGTTACATCATCCCAGGCAAGTTGAGAATAAACTCCATTATTTGTTCTGTAAAAAGCTACATAATGAGTAACTTCTGTTTTCTCTTGAAGAAAGTACTGAAAATCTTCTCTTTCAGAGGTTGGTAAGAATATTTGCATCTTTTTTCTCCTTAGAAACAAGAAAAGAGGGAGAGACAAGGAAATAAATCCTCATCTCTCCCTCAGTTTAGATGCTAAACAGCAGCACCTTTGGCATCTTTAGTGCCAATCAGATAATCACCACAGCCAATGCTGTAGTCATCAAGTTCAAAATCGTCATCAATAGGTTCACTATGAAGACGAAATTCCAAATCAAGGTCAAGACCTTTGATAATCTTCATATCACCTACAGTTGTTCCAGCAGGAACTTCGCACGGACGAACAGGCTCACCCTGTACAGCAAGATTGAAAGTAACAAATTCAGCCATTATCTTTTCTCCTTTGAAAAGATTATACATTACAATGCATATATATACACAAAAGTAGAGTTTTACAGGGCTTTTTTAATCGGAGGACTTCTTCCAGTCATCCAGATTTCTCCTTTCCATTAGCTAATGGACCTTATTCAATGACAAGAGTATCCTTGTCAGTAAATGGTTGCCAATTTCCTATCTTAGTCTTTACAACTCTGCCACCATTATTACGACAGTTTGAAATTAGAATTCTTTCTTCGGGAAATAGCTCTTCAAGTTCTTCTGTTGTGTAGACTTGACCACCCCTATAATATCTTCCAGATTTATTGAAGGCATTTCCACAAAGTTTTCCATGCTCACCTTCAACTTCTTCTACGTCGAAAAAGGAATAGCAATAGCAACCCTTTGGAAATTTTCCATTGAAGGGTTTTTCTTCAGTTATTTCTTTGGTTGAAGATTCTGGAAAGAAAATTCCTGGATAAAGGAACTCTACATAATGTTTTATCATCTCATAGTCTCCACATATTTAAGAGCTTCTTCAAGAGTAGGAAAAACCGTTGTAACTTGCACTCCATGAACTAAATATGTTAATGTAGTACGTTGTGGATAACCATTTTCCCAAAAATCAGGCGGCAATTCTTCTTGAGGCTCATCTTCTAAGAATATTGGCTCCTTTTCTTTTAAGTAATAGCAATCGTCACAAGTAGTAAGATTACAATTCATGCAATCATCAGTATCAGGTCTATCCCAATCTTCACTATATGCTCTCCAATCTTCTTCTACTTGGCATTGAGTATCATAGTCATCAGGAGTAATAAACTTAAAAGGAAATACATGGTCAACAAGAGTCTGTTCAATCAAGTCTATTCTCTCACATTGGTCACTAAAAGCATGGTCATGGTCATCAATTTTAGCTTCTAGAGCTTCTATTCTTTCATCGAGATAATCAATTCTTCGTGATAGATATACTTCTGTTTCTTCTATAATATTTTGAAGGTCTTCAAGTCTAAATTTATCATTAAATGATGGAATCACTGTGCGTTCTACATAGGCATCATATAAATCTCTACCATCAGGCGCACATTCAGGATGATAATGACCACCTTCATCACAATAATGTTCATCCAATTCCATCTCGTAGCCACCTTCTTCAAAGTACGCTTTCATTTCTCTCCTTCATTTTTATCCAGTTTTTTGCGAACATAGTTTGATATCAAGATAGCTACAAACATCATAGCTATGGCGAGAGCATTTGTCCAATCCCATTCCATCCTATTCTCCTTAGATTAAGAGGTCGTTCCAAGACACCCACATAATGGACAATAAGGGTCATTATCTTCATCATAGTAGAAATATGAACCAAGCTCATAATCCATTATGACTCTCCATGTTGCAAAACATTCAGGGCAATAATGTTCTACTATTACATCTTCTGGTGCTGGAACATCACAAGGAACATTATCTCCCCAATATGGGTTTCCCCAATCTTTTACCATCTTACTTCTTCTCCACACTCAGGACAAATAAAAATTTGGACTTCATACATACCATCAATCCAAACAGTTTCTTTGTATTTCATCAAGTGACTATCATTAGGACAGATAGGTTCGCCTTCGCAGATACAATATGGAGCTTCTGGATTTTCATATGTATGCCCACAAGGAAGAATAGTTTCATCTAGGAAACAATCAAGAGGAATTCCTTCTCCTATTTTTTCTCCACATAATGGGCATTTGCCTTGGCCTATACATTCATCACATTCTGCAAAATCTGGAGGAATCCAGCGAGTTCCAGAAAAATAAAAGCCACCAGCACCATTACAATTTCTGCAATAGTTAGGGTATTTTTCTTCCCATTCCTTAAAAAGCTTAATACATTCAACGGAATGTTTCATTATAACTCCTTCTAGATTTAAAGGTGGGTATTTTTAATGAGAATACCCAAAACTCATTCTCTTTTCTGTGCGCCTGAATCATAGCCTTTCAACACACTACTATCAGTTAGATGACCACCAACCATTTCTGAAACGGTTTGTATCCTATCATTTTTCCATCTCAGATATCTACCAATTTTGGTGGTAATCTCCACACCAACAAGCTCATGACCAACATAAGTTTTCTGTTCAGGGTTGTTGTGCTTTATTTTACCAACAAAAGGCTTACCAACATCGTGAAGCAGAGCAGCCCATTTCAAATCAATATCTTTAGGTACTGCTTCAACAACTTTTACAGTATGTTCCCAAAGAGTAAAGTCATGATATGGAGTCATTTGGTCATAATCAACCTGTAGAGCTAGTTCAGGAATCATATAGTTTAGAAGCCTTGTTTCTGCAAGAATATTAAGACCTTCAGCTACATAATCACCCATTAGAAGTTTGTCAAGTTCTATCATCCATCTTTCTTTTGATGTTATAAGAAGTCTAGGAGCGCAATCTGCTACTCTTTTCCTAGTCATTTCTTCAACTTCAAAACCAAGAGTAGAAGCAAATCTAGCGGCTCTAAGCATTCTTACAGGGTCATCTTTAAATCTTTGTTTAGAACTGCCAACACCACGAATGATTTTATTCTCAATATCATCCATACCATTAACAGGGTCTATGAAATGAAAATGACCCTTTTTCAGACGGATTACAATGGCGTTCATGGTAAAATCTCTACGAATCAAATCCTGTTCTAGAGATTTAACAAACGTCACTTTAGGCTTTCTACTGTTTTCTTCATATTCTTCATCACGAAACGTGGTGATTTCTATTTTGACAAAGCAATCGTTTTTAGGTAGATAGATTTTAGTACCTATCGTACCCTTGCTTTTACCAGTAGTGCCAACCCATCTTCCGGGGTTTTTCTCTTTTAGTATTGTTTCAACTACATCAGGCTCATGGGGAGTAGTGAAATCAAAATCATCTACTTCCTTATCCATGATATAGTCTCTTACAGCGCCACCAACAAGATAAATTGGAGAGATTATCTTAGTGACTTCTTCAATCACTTCTTCAATCAAGTTTAATCACCTTCTTTTATTTCCTTTATTGTGACTATGGCATCATCTTCTCCATCTTTAGAGGATGGAATAAAGAAGAAGTCTTCTTCTTTATAAGTAACTTCGTGCGTTCCCCACCAACACATAAACTCTAATGTAACTGTTTTATCACTTTCATAAGGAGTATCATGCTTATGATAAGCTGAACAATAGAACCTTTTACCATGCGCTAAATCCCAAACACCTATTCTATCAACTAAAGCATGTATGGAGCATTTAATATCTGGTCTATTGATATCTATACAGCCACCATAAGGTCCAATTTGACAATTGGAGCAATCTTTCATATTATTTCACCTTCTCTACTGCATCATAAGGCACAATCTCAGAAATAGTACCATAGAACGGCATATTAAGATTTGCTATCCAGATTTTATCTTCCTCTGGATAAATTGTAGCCACTCTCGCCTTGTAATTAGGGTCATCTTTAGAATAGCCCTTTACAATAACAAATTCATTGACTTTAAACGGGCATTTCATTAAACCTCTTCTTCCAAGATACCATAGGGTAAATAACCCTCAAGATGGTAATTTTGGTCTGGTTCATCTTCTCCAACTACAAATTTTTCTCCATTAAGAGAATACATTACTGTACCTATTGGTAGAGAAAGATAACCATACTTAGATACCAAAGCGATAGTTCTTTCTTGACCATCAATTTCTACTTTCCAGAGCTTTTTCATTTAATCACCCCCTTTCATTTTGTTTAAGTCCGTATGGGGAGATTCGAACTCCCATGTGTCCAATTACCCTTTCATCAGTTTAGAAGACTGAGGGGATACATACGGAAAAACGTAGAGCATAGCCAAAGTTTTCATTTGAGACTCAAGAGTTAATGCTGTACACACAAATAACTCTTATAAGCTGCTGTTCATTAACCCAGGTTAGCCCTTTTATCTATCCTCAATACCTATCTATTAGCCTCATAGAATGTGTTTCAGTATTTCAGGATACAGCCTATACTCTAATACGCCTGCCGGGATTCGAACCCGAATTTACGGATTAAAAGTCCGTTACTCTATAGCCTTTCGGCAACCATTGAGTTACAGGCGCAAGTAGGACTTAAATAAGTCCTAGATATTCAGCATCATCAAGTTCAGATGCAATACCATCAACATCATCACCCAGTATATCAAACAATACACTAGATAATAGTGCTGCGTCTCCATGTTCAAATTCAGCATGTTTGCTACCAAATACTTCACAACCTTTATTTCGGAAAAGGCTTACAGCTTTATGATAGTCTTCACATTCATCAGGGATTAGTTCATGTAATTCATCCATATCCCACGGTTCTCCACATATTGGGCAACGAATATCCATTAAATCCTCTCTTCAAGGCATTTAGCAATATAATTAGCTCTATCCCAATGCTCTTGTGTTATTTTATAAGGCTCTCTTACTACAATAACACAATATTCTTTTCCAGCAGGATGCTCGTCTTCAATTGAAAGCCAATGTTTTCCAGGTTCAGGTGGCTCGCAATCATCAGGACCATATTCATATACCTTAATCATCCACATTCTCCTTGAATATGGTCAAGACAGAAGTAGAAAATAAACTCTGGAATTGGATAGCATCTACTAATATGATTATCCCCAAGCTCACCTTCAGGGCAAGCAAATGAATACCATTTAGCAAATATCCAACCACTTTCCATCGCTTCATTTGTTGCTGCTTCATCTTCAAAGTCATCATCAGATGGATTAGCAGGTAATTCCCATCTTTTTCCAACAATAACCAAATCAATAGTTGGTTCATCAGTAGCCCAATACTTATACTTAGGAATTATTTCCTTAGCATTATATTGGTCAGCTAATTCCTTAGCTATCTTCTGCTGTTCTTCCAGATAAGCAAACATATCTTCGGTGTTGTCAAATGATTTGAAATGCTCGTCTTCCATTTCTTCTCCTTTTTTGTTTTTGGAAGAGTGGAGGTGTCGGGATTTGAACCCGAGTCCTATTACATTCCTTTCGGCTTAGTAATAGTCGAAGCCCATCCACCCCCAATTAACCTTAATACATCGGCCTATGTTTAAGCCTCAGTTTAGGTTTCAATCCAGCGTTGACTAATTTTCTATATGCCAATCCATATAAAGTTTCAAATCTATGAAACTGTTTGCCATCCTTGGTATTAGCATAAAGTTCTTTTCTTGCTTTTTCAAATTCTTCAAGCAAATGTTCCTGTTCCTCGGTCACAAGCAACTCCTTTCTTTTACTTAGGTGCTAGGGGATGGATTCGAACCACCAATGCCTTAATGCATACTGTCGGGTTACAGCCGAGTGCAATAACCAATTCTGCCACCCTAGCAAAATAAGAGATTTACTTACCTGCGTCTGTCATACTATTAACTAATTTGCTTACCAATTAGTTTCAAGCCTACGCATCCACTCCACCAATCTACTAAGCTCATTTCCCTCAGTAAATCCCTAAGCAGTAGATAAAGGATTTGAACCCTTACTAAGAGGTTTGGAATCTCTTGTGCTGCCATTACACTAATCTACTGTGATATTACCACAAATCCTTAGAGGCTTTATGGTTACTTTGATGTTTTATCGAGTAATAACACCAAATGCTTGAGACAACAATCAAAGTTCCTATGAAAATTATCGCTATCAATCAAACTCACCCCTATCTATTGCTCTGCGCCACCAAATACAAAGTAGTCCAATATACAATAGGAATCCTAAACCAGCTTCATAGTATTCCATCATCTAAGACTTCCTCTCTACCTTCCTTAATTCTTCTATTTTGAAATGTAAAGGATAGTTACCATTCCAAAACATTACCTGCCAAAATTGGTGTGAGATACTAATTCCTACTATTACTCCATAATGACCAACTGCTCTATGATACTCACTTGTATAAGCCGAAGTTTTAACAACTTCCACCATATCTCCGAAATCAAATTCCATCTGAGACTCCTTAAAGTGTGGTTCTATATAGCTGTTCAAAACCACATTTCTTACATCTACGGATTTGCCATACTATAGCCCATCCACCAAAAAGACTTCTTTCAAACCCATCTCTATAATGAATCCACTCAGACCAATCATGTTCACATTCTTTTGGGTCTTTGGTTATTTGTTTAGGGGTTTTTTTCCTAAAGCATTTCATCTAAGACTCCTTATTAGTTCATCAAGGTCTATTGGAGTGTAGTTTATTTGCTCTACTGAAACACAATAATAGAGATTGGATTCAACAAGGTGCATTAGATTGTGAGTATGCCCATGAATGTTTATCATAGGTACTCTTATAGGATATGGTTTGTGTGATAGAAGAACATTAGGTTCATAAATCCAATAATCTCCACCAGCTACAAAATCAAATCCCATTCTGTTGTACCAAGTTTTGGTTTCTCTATCATGATTTCCTCTAAAAAGGAAAATCTGACCATTGAGTTTTGCTCTATAATCAGCAATCTTTTGTTTGGAACCTTTTCCAAAAGCAAAATCGCCTAGATGATAGACCAAATCTTTTTTCTCTACTACAGAGTTCCAATTATAAATCAGAACTTCATCCATCTCTTCTACAGAAGAAAATGGTCTACTACAATATTCAATTATATTGGCATGGCCGAAATGAGTATCAGCTACTACCCATCTTTTCATTTCTCTCCTTGTTTCTTCCAGGCTATTTCAGCATCAATAATGGTTATACCTTTCAGCAAATTCCATGCCCATTTGTTTTCTTCCATGAATTTAGAAGCACAGTCTCTACACAAAACTGCTTTAACTTCCTCATGAAATGGCCCAGTATTATCAATAAACATATCATAGCCGCCCCATAATTCAATCCAAAGAGCGTGTTCAAATTGATAATCTGTTGGTTCACCACAAACGGGTTTCAATTCTATCCCACATTCTGCACAATTCATTTTCTTTCCTTTACTAGACTAAAGTGGCCGATGGGATTTGAACCCACATTTAGATAGGGTCACGACCTATCGTTCTTGAACCATTTGAACTACGGCCACGGCGTTACTATTTATTTACACTCAAGTCCAATTCTAATGCAAGCCATTCCTTGAAGACTTCATTTGCCTTTGCTAAGGCAAAAGGTCCACTAACTGAATAGGTTTCCATATTTATTACTCGTCTTTCTGCATCACATTCTGTATCATAATCAGTTCTTGCAATTACATGAGTATCACCATATCCAGTATGTCTAATACTCAATGATTTTCCATACCTATATTCCTGCCAGAAAGTATCTTCTATATCTTCCATTACTACATACTCCTTATTATTGCGTCACATACATAGTGCCACACTCAAGACATACAACAACTTCATGTTCTATATCTTGAGTATCAACAACAGTTAATCCGTGTACTATATCAAACGTTCTACTTCCACATTTACACTTATCTTCTTTTTCTAGAAGGGTAAGTGTATTATCTCCGATTTTTTGTTTCATCAGTATTCATTCCCTTCTAGTTTCCTTGTTTCCATGATGGAATTGACCACATCTTTTTTGTTCTTGAGATTTCCATAGATTACTTCGTCAATTGTACCGGCAGCTACCAGATGATAATAAATTACAGGTTGTGTTTGTCCTGGCCTATGAATACGAGCTAATGATTGCTCGTAATCACCAAGGCTATAACCAACACTATAATAGATACCATAATGGCTTTTGCTCAAATCAATTCCTACACCACCGGCTTGAATTTGAACACCAGCAATTTGAATTCCGTCTTGCAATTCTGCTCTATCAGATAAAGCTGTTTTACTACGGCCACTAATCTCACCATATGTTCTGCTAAGTCTTTCAGCAGCAGCTTTAACTTCATCTAAGTCATGCTGAAATCTACAAAAGACTACAACAGGCTCATGTTCATCAATGTCTTCAAGAATTTCCTCAAGTAGTTCAGCTTTACCAGAGTCTATTCTTTCAGTTCTCGCTAGTCTCTGCCTAATTTTACCTTCATCATCTTCATATTCTTCCATTATCGGCAGATAACCAGAAGTAATTTGCTGCATCCTTAGCATTTGAACAATTACTATATCAGTTCTGACTTTAGCATCACCTAAGAGGATGCCCATTTCACTTCTTGCTTGGTTATAATAGTATATAGCCTCATCATTGAGGTCAAAGTCACGAACTATATGGTTTTCTTCTGGCAAATCAAGGATATCTTTGGTTACACGAAATGCAATCGAATAGATTTTGTCATGCATTTCATCCTGATTCTGATATCCTATGATTTGTTTTCCCATATAACCACCCATTACAGCATAGCGATTACGAAATTTATAATAACTTGTTCCAAATACACCAGGGTCTAGAAATTTATACTGAGAAAATACGTCCATTGGAGAATGAGGCATTACAGTACCAGTTAAGATATTTCTTCTCCATGCACTTAACTCTCCAACAAACTTCCCAATTTTTCCATCAAACTGCTTTGCTCTATGAGATTCATCAAGAATTATTCTATCCCACACACTGTCTTTGATAAATTTACCCATAGAATTGCGCCATGCAGATTCATAGTTAACTACTATAACAACTTGCTCATTTTCTTCATAAGCAGCCCTAGCTATAGCAGCTTTTTCTTCTACAGAAATTCGTTTACCACGAACTTCACATGGCACAATTACAAAAGCAGAATCAGAATGCTTTTCAAATTCTTTCGGCCATACTCTAACGACTTTATCAGGGCAGATGATAAGAACTTTTTTATCGTCACTGTTAATTATCAAATCAATAGCAACTTTAGTCTTACCAGTTCCCATATCCATTAACAGACCAGCACCAGACAATTCTTTTGAAAACCAATAGCATTGTTTCTGGTGATGCCACGGTTCATTTTTAGTTATGGGAATATCGGGCAATTCATCTGCTGATTTAATCTCTTGAGCTTTTATCAAATCATCAGCAGCATCAATAACTTCTTGAGAAATACTTCTATTCTCTACACTCTCAAAAGTTTCAATTACTGCCTTAGCCGTGCTTTTGGAAAAAGGATAATACCAGAACTTTCTTTCCTTGTTCCATTTTCCACCTGGAATAGAACGACAAAAATCAGCATACTCATATTTGCTCTTTATGAGTATGCTATCTTTATGAACTATCACCTGAACATCAGGCTCAGTTTCAATTTCTGTCTTTTTCTCTTCCAGCGGTATATCCTCTTTATTCATTATTGCTGATTTAGGTATCCAAGACTGAATATGATGAGCAGCACTATACTTTTTAACATACTCATCTTTTTCTTCCTGAGTCATTGAATCTCTTTGGTCTATACCAGCACAAATAGGACCAATCCCTAATTCAATTGATACAGGGTCAGTTAATAGTCTACCACAACAGCAACAAATGTTCGATGGTTTTATGACAGCAGTTCCATTAAATAGAATAGCTTTTTCAGTTTGTCTTTCAATCTCGCCATCTATAAAAACAGAACCCAATCGAGTCTTCTTAACAAACCAAGTGTTAAGCTCTAGTTCCATTATATTATATCACCTTCTTTCTTCGATTGGAACTAAAATTGGAGTAAGTGGATTCGAACCACCTATCTATCGGATATCAGCCGATTGCTTGTCCTCATAAGCTCTACTCCAAAATAAAACTAACTTCACCCAACAGCTAGATTATCTATTTTTTCTAGCAGATTGTTAATACGATGCACAGCCATATCATAGGCCATTGAATATCCCAACCGAAATGCGGGATGAGTAACTTCAAAGATTTCACGTTCTTCTTTTGTAGTCCTTTGATACTCATTTTCAGCCATAGCTTTCATGGTATCCCGCATATCCATCAATTCCTGCTTTATTGTTTCCACTTTACTTCCTTTCAGCTATTCAATGTTGATATTAAGAGGAACAGTTTTCTGTATATCCATGTGAATAACACCATGATGTTCTTCAAAATAGATTTTGAAAATATCCTCTCCATTCCTTAGAGCTTCTTCCACTTGTTCAGTTGAATAATCTTTAGGAAATTCTGCAACAAAACAATCGTTCAATTCAGTAAAAGTTTCACCATCGTTCAAAACCATTACATATTTTGACATTACTTTCCTTTCCTAGTTCTTTATTTACTGGAATAGGAATGGTTGGAATTGCACCAACTGTCTTCCGCTTATAAGACGGATGCATATACTGATTATGCTTCATTCCACTATTTACTATTTTGTTAGAATTCCCACCTTTTCTAACTATTCGGCAAACCTACTTTTCTTATTTAGGTTTCGTGCAGAAGTCACAGTTCCCATCACTAGTATTCATGGGGATAAACTTCATTTTGGTATTTCTACCTCAACACCCGAAACTATAGCCGAATCCCATTGGTTTGCAAGCCAAACCCAGCCTTTGCATAAGAGATTAAGAATCTCTTATTTCCATAAGTAATTTGCCAAGAATGTTTTGTCCTTGGCCTTTGCAAACTCCCCAAAAAGTATCTCCCCAATTGTTTCCCTCAATCAATTCGCCTTCAGTTTTCTTTAGGCGAAACATGAGTTCTCTATGAGAAAATTTCTTTATGAGTAATTCGCGCATTATGGGAATTTTAATCTCTTCCCAATCTGGCCTTATCTTCAGTTCTTTTCCAGCGCGTTTAGCTTTTCCTGGAGTTTCAAGAAATGAAATTCTTAGTCTCTCATCCATATCAAGAGTTTTAGCTGCTTGATATGCATGTTCAACTGAATCATACCACATTCCCTCAAAGTAAATTTTGCACGGCCAGAAGTTAGAAAGAAATCTAAACTCCCCTTGGAATTCAGATATCATTTCTTCTCCCAAAGCTTTCGTTGGATATCGGTCATTATCAATGAACCATCGGTTTCAACATCAACAAAACTAAGTTCATCCAGACAGATAAACCTTGTTCCTTCAATGTCTCTTAATAGATTCAAATGATGATGACCAAAAACCCAAAGTTTTGGCTTATGGATTTCAAACATTCTATCCAATGCCTGACGAGTTTTCGATTTATCCCACTCATGTTGGCTTTTAATTTCATGAGCCATTATAGTAGGGCAATCATGCGTAGCTACAACTTCAGGCTTTTCTTCTTCATAGTAGTCAATTATCTTTTGAAGTTTTGGAACAGAGACTTCTTCATTCGGCCACCATATTTTTCTACCAGTGGCTTCTTCATATCTCTGCCTATATTCAAAATCAATTGACCATGCACCACCTAAACAGAACACACCTTCATAGAAAGTTCCATCTCTAATCCAAAGAGGAAACAATTTTTCACATTCTTTTGGATTATCATGATTACCACGAATAAATCCGTGACAATTGGCAGATATTTTAGTGAGCGGAAATTCTTTTCCAAATCCAATTCCCATATCTCCTAATTGAATAGATTTATCCACTCCTTCAATAAGTGCCAAATAAGCATCAAATTTTCCATGCACATCACCAATAAAACGCACGATTCACCCCCTTTCCTTTCTTATTTATATTGAGATAGCGTCAAACAGTTTCAATAGAATGGAACTTCTCTGATATTATCAATCAGAGGCTAATACTATTGATTCTCCCATTCAGATATTTCTATCTGTTAACTATCTCTCGGGATTCAAACTGTCTATCTGTAGTATCGCTTTCATTAGCTATTCCCTTAGCTTTCGCCCAAGGAAGATAGGGACTTACACCCCTCATACTACAGATAGGATTAGAGTTAGCTTCTTTTCCGAACGTCTGGTGTTAACCATTCACCCAGAGTTTTTTGAGCTTCTTCTTCAGTATCGCATATCCGAAGAATTCGCATAAGCCACATCACTAACCATTTTGGATTCTCAGGAGTATTACTGCTTTCAATATGAAAAGCAGTTGGAAAATGAAGCATGACTTCATCCATTGAAATCTCCAGCCTCTTCCCAATTATAAGGGAAAGGTTTTTGTTTTACGTCATGAATCCAATATCTACAAGCGGCACAAACTGTTGCACCACAACCTTCATAGTCCTTCATAGATATTCCAGTTGCAGTACAGATTCCCCAATTCATTTTTACCACCTTTCGCTAAGAGTCAATAATTATTGTTTTACTCTACACAAAAAAAGGGCATGATGGTGAGTTAGGGAATTATTCCCTCTAATCAAAAGGAGGCAATTTCGATTAGCTTCACCATCATACCCACGCTTAGGAATAAATTCTTAGGAGGCGATAAGAACTATTCCTTAGCCAGAGATAGAAACATTTTCAAAACCATCTTTATTAAGACGGGTTTTGATTGCTTCTGCCCATTTCCGTTGAATACGGTTAATGGGAGTGAGAATGAGTTTACCATTCTCTATTTGCGACATTTTTCGGTATGTCGCAACCTTTTCCATTTGAGATAACCATTCTCCCAAATAGATTCTTTCACTCATTTCTTCTCCTTTCAAGAAGACGAGTATTTGATGATAGTATCACGAATAACTATCAGTTACGGCATTAAACGACTCTACGCTGTCTTTCAAGCGTACAGTATCCGTATCTAATTAAGATAATTATTCCTGCTCCCCACTCTATAATGGGAGTTCAGACGATTAAAACGTGAGGTCCAAAACCACGTTAAGAATATTGGATAGTCAACCCAATATCTTCGTCTTCCACGCTGACTAGGCGTACAGGAATAGCTTATTTACTCTACCGTAGGAAACGTATTGAAATAAGCAAAAGTCAACGTTTTCCTTTTTTGATAGCATCACGACTTAGCTATCGGTTACGGAATTCCTTGCGACCCATCAATCGTCATTGAAATGGTATCCGTATCCTATTCTTTAAAGTTCGCAATATCACGTTCGTTAATTGCGCGTGTTAGGATTTCGACTCCACCGTTACCTTTTATAAAAAAGGATTTCGGAAACAGTACCTAACTCGTAATCTTTTCATTAAATATAATTTAATTAGAGTTGAATTATCCAGGAGTAAGACTCGCAATAGGATAATTCAGCAACCATTAGAAAACCTATGGAGTTTAACCATAGCTAGTACGTTATTTTCTAACGGCTTTTCTGCTGTAGAAGAACCAATATAGTTTTTAAGGGGGATGCACAACAATCACCTTTTCCTTTCTACTACACCAGATTAGAAACACCTTTTACAAAACCGTGGAATAAACCATCTTCAAACCACGAAGGTTTCGTATACACTTCAGTAGGAAGATTAGTTTCATCATTGATGATGACTTTTCTTGCTCTATCAAAGTGTTCTATCTGTACAACCCAATCACGATAATCCCACTTGTGTTCGTCATACAGATAAGTATATTGATTACCAGGAGTTGCAGAAAGCAAATAACCTTTAACATTCACATGAGCGCGAATATCATTGATTATACTTCCAACAAAACCAGTATCAATAACAAAGTCTCCTTCTTGCACGTTATTTACAGCAAGAAGTTTCTTCTTTGATTCTACAGACTTGTACTGGAAATCACGATTCCAACCAGCGAGATAATTTACATTATCTTTCAGGCTAAATGCCATGAACAATACGTCCATATCTCTTCCGAGAAAATGTACCGTCTTGTTAGCGCTTTCAGCGTCTTCGACAACCATTTTAATAAACTCTACGGTTTCAAAGCCAAAAGCGTTTCCAGTAGCGAGTTTATATCCGTATCCAACACCGCGAGAATATTCCTTATTACGGATATTCTTCATAGTTACGGATATAAGTACTGCTCTTGCTATTTTTCTTGCACAAGAAGAGCAGACGAGTTTATGCCCACTATAGCCAGTACGATTTGATTCTTTTCCACAAACGTCACAAGTTTCGTTCCAAGAATCTTTTGCAAACCGAAACTTGTTCTCAATAGAAGCACGTTTTTCTTGCTTTTCATACTCATCAATAGTGATGTTCTTCACAATACTATCAACAATACTCGACAATTGCATTTTGAACACCACCTTTCACTTTTCGTGCATGAGTGATTTTTCGTTGGTCTTTAACCAACTCGTTCGGGATTAAATCCCGAATCGACTCCTTTTATTTATACTCCGTGGAGTCAGGAGTAATAGAAAAGCGATTCATCCCCCCATATTCAACTGAGCAGGAATGTAACCAACCTTTTCCAAAAGCATCACTTGTTCTATTACTCTGTCTTCTTCTTCATGACCAGTGAACGCCCATCGTTTACAAATTTCGCACCCTAGTTCTTTATATTCTAGTAGAAAACGTTGTGCAGCTTCGAAGTTAGTAAAAAGTCTAACAGTGTCACCATCTTCATTTTCTACACACCAAATTTCCATCTCTTCCTCACTTCACTTGAAGATTACTCCACGTTCAGGAATTGGCTCTGAATACCGTTGCTTTATATAGATTCCACATCTCTTAGCATCATCAATAAACTTTGATGCTTCATATTCTGTTCTAAGCACAGTCCTTAGAATTACAGAATACTTTGAGATTTGAATACTGTCCAAAACTTTCTGGTTGAAGTCGCGTACAAACTCGGTCAAAAAGAATGGCAAATTCTTATGCCATAACTTTATGATATCGCTATTAACAGTAGCATACAACCAAACCGGCGTTTCCGAAATGAAACCAGCAAAAGGAGATGGTTCAATGATATCTTCCCAATCATCCAATTCTGGTTTTTCTTCCATATTCTCAAAATCTTCAACCATCTCAAAACCTCTCTATAACCATTTTGTAGAGCATCCAAGTACGTTCAGGACTTGGTTCTTCTTCTAGAAGAATTTCTTCTCCCTCTGCAAAATCATCGAGGTTATAGTTTCTGCAAAACCAAAAAGAAAAGGCTTCGATGTTAGCCACATTCTTCCCAGTAGTGATTGATTTACATACATCTTCCAGACTTACCCATTCTGGATAATCCTTAGAACGAATTGCTATTCCTTCAAAGTCCTGCATTTCTTTTCTTCCTTTCTTATTGTCCACATTTATGGACAATATTCTGTACATAAGCATGTCCATATTTATGGACACCTATTTCTAGGTTTGCTTTCTGTACATATACAGGTTATTCGACTTCGTCACCACTAAAAATGGCTATCTGAGTCGAATTAGCTTTTTTTGCAGAACCCAAAAAAAGGCAGTAAATGGGGGTTTCAGTAATCAATATCTGCTCTTTTCTGCAATCAGGTTAGATTAGTGAATTGCAGAAGAGCAATATATGAATTACTTAATGCCCTCATCTACTGCCGTAAGAAAAGTAATCCCAACCGAAGTCAGGATTGGATTATCTACACCTTCTCGATTCCGTTCTCAGGACACCATATCAAATACTCTTTCCCCCAACCATTCAGAAAATCAGGAGAAATTTGTACTTGAATATCAGCAGATTGGATTCTTTTAATAACTCCAACCTTACCAATTAGGTCATCACAATGTTTGCAGTATGATTCACTTACCAATACTGCATCACCTACTTGAAAAGCCATTTTGTTTCACCCCCCAAAGGCTTCTCGGAGTATCTTTCCATTCTCTTCAGAGATAAACCATTCGTGCAAGGAACACAATACCTTACAAAAATCGTCTCCATGAAGGTCGTTTACCGCAAGAATATGAGCGATTTCATGCAAGAGAGTAAAATTATCTCTCAGAGTACCAAACCTCATTCGCCTCTGAAAAGGCTTGGCTACAGCACCATCTCTCACACTCGGTTCAACATAAATCTTTTCACCAGGATACGGGTCAATTTCCATAACCCGTTCATCCTTAAAGATTCTCTCCGCTTCTGCCCTCATCTCCGCAATTGTCATCTGAATAGGCTTACCCAATTTCTTATGAGCATCCCATTCGTTTCTGTACACCATCTGCCGTCCGTAATCGTAGTATTTAATCTTCACACCCTCAGATTTGAGTTTCTCAATCCTTCGGGTTGCTGTTATTTTCAACTGTCGTTTTTGCTCGTGCGTTGTCTTTTCGCTTTCGAAATCTTCCCAATCATCTAACATTGATTTATCACCCCTTTTCTACATACGCGCGTGTTAAAAAACACTTTAGAAAAATTGGTACGAAAGCCTTATGATAAAAAATTGGTACGGACTTCTTATTATACGCACCTACACGAGCGCGTACACCTACACGAATGGCCTAATGGTATAGCCTTTAGACCAAACAAATGTTCACTTTGGTATATTTGATATACCATTGAATGGTCTATTGGCTATACCACTGGACCAGGATTCAGCGCGATATCATTCTATGATATCTCGATATCGCTTGCGAGTAAGCATATGTTCAATTATTCGAGCTAATAGTACCATTTACTACCTCTTTTCTTTTTGCCGGCTCTTCCCCGCGGCTCTAAATTGTGCCGATTAGCAGGGGATTTATAGAGCCTTTTTTCGGTATATGCGTACCATAGCACGAGCCGAGCGCTTGATAGTACCGAAAGCAAGCCGGGAGCCGAGCGCTTGCGAGCGCTCAAGCGCGGCGATCTCCGTTCGGCATACGAGCCGAGCGCGAGCCGCGCTCGCTCCCGCTCTATATAGAGCAAGCCGCGCTCGCTCGTGCCGGTATGCTGGCGGGAGAGCATACGAGCCAAGCGCGAGCGCTTGAGCGTATGCGTGGCCGGAGAGCATACGAGCGGCAAGCCGAGCCGGAGCCGAGCCGAGCCGGTATGCTCTCGCGCGAGCATACGAGCCGCGCTCTTGCTCGCGGAGTTATCGAGCCGCGATAACTCCCGATAATCTCGATAACTCGCTCGTGCCGAGCGGCGATCTCCGTTCGGCATACTTGAGCGCTTGCGCTCTTGTGCCGATATCGTGCTAGTATCTATCTAGAGCCGCGCACCGCGCGGCACGAGCCGAAAAGAGGTACAAGATGCAAGAGACAAGATGGGAGCGCGCGGAGCGGGAGCGCGCGGAGCGGTGCGAGCAATTTCTTGCTCCGCTTGAGCTAGGGGTGCGAGCGCATAACGTCGCTTGGCGGTATCGAGCGACGGAGCCGAGCGATTTAGCTACACTCGCGCGGCTCTATGCGGTGGGAGCCAAGATACCGGGAATGAACGCAAGAGCGGCGGAAGAGCTATACCGCGCGAGCGGTGAACACGAGCGAGCGCTTGCCGCGCTCGCGCTTGCTCTAGATACAAGCCAAGAAAAGAGGTAGCAAGAATGAACCGGGAAGAGCAAAAGCAAGAGCGGCTCTTGCTCGCTGGATTGCTCCGCGAGTATGCGGAGCAAGCCAATCACGAGCGGAGCGCGGTACTAGTGCAAGAGGTACCGAAAGCGACCGTAAGAGCGCTCAAGCGCGCATGGTATCAAGCGCGGGAGCCGATACCGCTCTATATAGAGCCGTGCTCGATTGGGGTTTGGCTCGTGCCGAGCGAGACAAGCGGGAGCGGAGCGCTCAAAATACGCAAGTGGAGCGCGGAAGACTTCCAATCAACCGGGAGCGGAAAAGACATATACCGCAAGCCGCACGGCTCTTTTCTAGAGCATACGAGCCGTCGTCGTCGTCGTCGCTTGCTCCGCTCCGGTATTCAATGGGTGCCGCGCTCCACAAGTCTAGACTCAAGCTTGCTAGAGCCGCACGACTGGAGCGAGCAAGCCGAGCTAGTACTAGCCGAGCGCGAGCCAATCAAGCGCGGCAAGACGGCTAGAGCGCTCGCAAAATGGTATCTAGAGCAAGAGCAAGCGGCACGGCTTGAGCGGGAGCGTATGCGGCGATCTCCCGCCAGCATACCGGCTCGCGCTCCCGCGCTCAAAAGCGAGCGAGCTAGAGCCGCATGGCGGAAGAGGTACGAGCGAGCGCACGAGCAAGAGCGGCAAGAGGCACAAGAGCGGCACGCGCGGCTCGTAAGTAAATGGGGCCTTGATATCTAGAGCCGGTTGCAAAATGTACTAGCGCGAGCGGAGCCGTGCTATATACAAGTAACACGCAAGAGCGAGAGCCGGGAAACCGGCTCTCGGCTTATAGTGCCGATTGGAGCGGCACGGAAAAGAGGTATCTATGCTTAGTGATTGGGAAGAGTACAGCAAGCCGGGAAGAGGTAAGCCAGCGCGCGACTGGAGCGCTCTACTTGCCAAGCTTGCCGAAACGGGCAAGCCGGTTGCGGTACAGCCTAACGGCGTGAGCACGGAGCCGGTTGCGGCTCTCAAGGCCGCGCAAGCGGCAATCGAAAGCGCGGGAGCGAAAGCTACCGCCAGTATCAAGCGGAGCAAGTCTACCGGCTTGTATACCGTCATTCTCGCACCGCTCGCTTAGAGCGGGAGCGGCGATCTCCGCACCGCATACGCAAGAGCGGTGCGCTACATGATTGGAGCCGGGAGCAAGCGCGAGCGCGCGAGCGCTCCCGGCTCTTGTACCGCTTGCTCGCGAGCGAAGCGCGAGCCGCACAATGGTACAAGGAGCGTACCATTAAACCAAGCGGTGAGTACCGCAGCGGCTACCTGTTTATAGGATAACCTTAATTTTACTGTATCTGATTCTTATAGGATAACCACTTTTTTCTAGTATCTGATTCTTTTTACTAATTCTATAGCTACTTCTTCTGGAGTTAATAAGATTGCACCACGATATCCTTCTGAGTCCATTCTAGCCAGCCTATGCATTTTTATTATCTCCAGAGTAACCTGATATTTCATGCCGTCACTAGTGAAAACATCTACATAACCAGTACGAAAGTTAAAATAAGCATGGTATTTCACTTGCTTGCTTCTAGCTCTAGTGTTAAGTCTCTTAGTGCTATCTTAGCTTTTTCTAGACTTTCTAATACTTCTTCTAGTTCTTCACTACAGCCGTCTTGTATTAGATAGACACCGAATTTAGCCGCCGCCAGATGTTGCTCAATTTCTAAGAAATATCCTACATACATTCTTTACTCCTTAATACCAGTTCTTATAAAGACCATAGGTTTTCTGTTTTCTCTTTCCATCCTTACCTTCAGTCACTATCTTTACTTGGCTAGGTTCTACATGGTTAGGCTGGAACATTACTTCTGTACTTATGATTTTGCTATGCTTGGCTTCACAGTTTTCTGCTTGCGCGGGAGTACTATAGACTCCCCCACAAATCTCACATTTATATTGTTCTATTGCTTTCATTTTTCTCCTTTATAGAAAGTGACTATCACAGGCAAAATAGAAGTATTCTCGTCTTTCTTTTGGGTCTTTTGGTTTTTCTCCATACATACGAGTACGAATAGTTTCTCCTGCCGAACATAGCTCACAACTAGTTATAGTAATGAGATACCAATGCTTTTTCTTAACTGCTTTTGTCGCTGCCATCTTTCCTCTTATACTCACTATGATTAATACAAGCTCCTACTGGGCATTTGTCTAGATTACAGTATTTAAAGTTGCATTCTTTATTCTCGCAGCCGATACATCTGCAATAAAGACCCTTTTCTTTACAGACTCCTTTAAACATTATACTCCATTTATAGCTAAAAACACGGAATTTATCAGGACTCCTACGATTATAAGTGTCCATTTAGGTAAGGTATATTTAATTAAAAACCAAACTGCAAAAATAACAAAAAATAAGTAGAAGACCATTACTTATATCCCATGAATCTGTAGAATCTATCTTTACGGTCACTTACTTTCTTGGGTTTTTTGGGAATTCTATGCAGTATCACCAAAAGGATTATTATCAGCACTACCCATTCCATTAATCAAATCCCATCCCTCTATATTCCCGATGTAGCTCTTCAGGGGTTATTCTAGTAGATTCCTGCTCTTTTAAAAAATCTTCTCTTAGTTTTAAACCATCTACAATTAATTTAGCCATTTCATCAGGGTCTATGCGAGATTCTACATGAATGGTGTTATCACAAAGAGTAACTAAAGGCTTATTAACCTCTTTCAAAATAGCATTAAGAGCATCTAGATAACCAAACCAATACCCAGTGGCATATCCCATACGAACACTATGCTTTTCATATTCATCATAAGCATTTTCGCGTTCTTTTATGATAAAGTTTTTTAATTCCTCATCCATTATTTCTCCTTACTAGTTCTGGTCTGAACTTATATTTGCTACATTTACTACATTTCCATAAAGAACGGTTCCAGTTGGCTACAAAAATTATCCAGTCTCCGTAGATATTACAGACAAATTGATAATCATGCTTACAAAAAATCATTTGAAGAACTTTTCTTCATACTCTCCGAGCAATTTACGGAGTTTTTTCATAGCTGGCCGATAAGATACTTCAGAATACATTTCATGAGCGCGCGCTAAAGTAGACATTCTTCCAATAGTATACTCAGAGTCATCTAAGGCTTTATATAGTTCTTCCGCAACTACTTCTATTCTTCTTAATAACTTTATTTCTGCTTTTTCATCCATTCATAAGCTCCTTTATTTTTTGGCACTTATAGTTTCTACTTTTTTGCGTGTCAGAAATAAGTTGCTTATAAGCTGCTATATAAGAAGCAGCTACTATTTGAGTTTCTCTATCTGGAGCATAGCATAGTTTCCATTCAATTTCTAATGGGTCAAGAGGATTAGGCCAAGTCATATCATCAAAATGAATGAAGCTTTTCATTTTTCTCCTGAAATATACATATTACTAAATTCAAAGTCCATATCACAATATTCATTTCTATAACATTCTTCACAACCACCATCACAAGTATGTTTATAACCGGCTCTACAAAGGTCTATACCATTATCCCAGCCAGCACAAGGCATTAAATCATCCAGTTCACACCCACAATCTTGATTGAATAAGCCAGTATATCCATTGGCTTTAAGCCATTTTTCTATTATTTGTTTAACTGTAGGATTCATTTTTAATCTCCAGAACAGCTTGTAATTCATCAATATTAGGATATCCACCGGCAGTTGCCATAGTTACCGTTGCTTTCGCTGCTTCTTCTAACAACATTAGTCGTTCATCACGTTCTGCTAAAAGATTTTGCAATCCTATGGTTTGCTTTTTCCATTCTTCCAGGCCATATTTCAGCCCAAGATTCTCTTCTTTGAGGTCATCTATTCGCTGTTCCGCTTCAAATAGACGGGTACGAAGTTCGTCTATAATTAGTTGTACTGCTAAGTCAGTCATCATTATATTCCTTCATAAATTTAAACCAATCTTCCATGCTTCTTACTAAAAGGATTTCTTTTTCTTTATCTAAGATAATTTCTCCTTCTGGAAGAGTTTCATCTATTATCAATTTCAGACAAGTCATAATCTATCTCTGCATATCTAGGACGTAAACGGTTGTAAAGTTCATATGATTCTTCAGCAGTTTTACCCTGTTCTAGAGCTATAGCTGCTGCTCCTAATCTAGCACTTAAATCTTCTAATTCTGGAATAATCCATTCTATATCATTCTTGATAGGCTCAACATATGGTTTCATATCATCTTGTTGCAACCAGGGATATAGACCTTCTTTAATTGCTCGTAATTTTTGGGCAACATCATTACAATTTAGCCCATCGAGATAGAGATTTTTAATTAAAATATTGGGATAAAGAACGGCTGGAAGTTTCATGTTAATCCTTTCTAGTAAAGTTCATTTAAAATTCTGCGTTATCCTGCGCTAAAACCTCCCCCTCCCCCTCTTCTTAAAGCTTTTTTAGCTCGTATAACTAAGTCTTCTGAGACTTCTCCATAGAGGGATTCATCATCATCTATTAAAATAGTAGTTTTTGCTAATTCTCTAAGAATTGAGAGAACTTCTTCTTCATCTGCTAAAATCTTCCTAGTATCAGTTTCTTTTCCATTCATAATCTATCCATACATTTCATAAAAGTCTTTATTTCTGGCTCGTTTTTCTTCTTCAGTTTCAGTAGAGTTAATGAATCCTTGCTTTATTTCTTGCTCTGTAATGGGAGATTGTCTGCCATAGTCATCTTCCATTCTTTCTATATCATCTTCATAACAAAGGCCAGTTTGTATTTCGACAAATACCAGAAGTTCAGGCTGATTGTTAGTCACTCGATGCCATACGCCTCTTTCAATATCTGCTGAATAGCCTGGATAAAGTATAACAGTCTGAGAATTGGCTGTCAAATCAGCTTCTCCTGCAACTACATACCAATGTTCTTCTCTATAATTGTGCTTCTGTAGACTAAGCCTGTGGCCGGGATTTACTTTAACAATTTTTACTACATATTGAGGGGTTCTAAACAGGTCTTCATAGCTTCCCCAAGGCTTTTCTACTAACCTAACATATGGAGCTACTGCTTTTTTAAAAGCCTCAGACTGACTAAGATGGTCACTTTTATAATCTGGACTATACTTAACTTTCCCTACTTTATACTCCATATCTTCCTTCTTATATTCATACGACAATAATCCTTTTCCTTTTGATAATGCCCATGCTTTCCAAATGTTCATTTTTCTCCTAGTTTGTCTACTATTACTCGACTTACTATGCTCAATTATCAGAGCGGGTAGCGAGAATCGGACTCGCATCGTCAGCTTGGAAGGCTGTCATAATGCCATTATACCATACCCGCTTACGGAAGCAAGAGGAATTGAACCCCTGAGTGTGATTAGCACCAACTGTTTTCAAGACAGCGCCCTCGACCAACCGGACTACTTCCATAACTTACTTATTTTCTTCTTAAATTATATAACCATTCGGCTTTCCAAAAGAATATTCCAAGAACTATCATTACAATTATTGTAGTTATTAACCAATCTTCCATAGTAACCTCCTTAGACCCGATAATGGGATTCGAACCCATATTATTCCCGGTTCGTAGCCGAGTACCATAGTCCATTAGGCGATATCGGGTAATTCTGTTATACCTTCTTCTACTTCTCTATGACAATTCATACATAATAGAACACATTTTTTAACTTCTTTTTCCATATCTTTCCAACTAAGTGACCTTTCATCAGATATTGTTATACTTTTTGTACTAGGGTCTACATGATGAAAAGAAAGTGCGCCTTGATATTTATCGTAGCCACAAATAATGCATTTTCCTCCCAACATTTGTACGGCTCTAGCCTTATACTTTCTTCTTAATTCTCCCCTTTTTTCTTTTTCTCTTCTCTGGTCCATACAAGATGGGCAATAATCTCTGTTTGCATTTTCATCTAAATAAAACCAAGTTCTTCCACACTTTCTACACACCAATCTCTCAGCAGACTTCATATGCTTTCCTTATTATAGTTTACTTATACGGAGAGTAGTGGATTTGAACCACTGTGACTTTTACATCGTCTCGGTTTAGCAAACCGGCCCATTACCTGACTCTGGCAACTCTCCTTACTCCAGCGGCAAGATTCGAACTTGCGAGGCGATTCAATCCTCCTACTTTCGGTTAACAGCCGAATGCCTTTCCTCTCGGCCACACTGGACTATATACTGAAGAACCAAGATTCGGACTTGGACCGACAGATTCAAAGTCTGTTATGCTACCATTACACCATTCTTCAATAGTGGGCAATAAAGGATTCGAACCTTTAACTCAGGTATGTAACACCTACGCTTTACCCTTAAACTAATCGCCCAAATGTAGGTTCGATTTTTTATACAAGAACAAGCCTACAAGCAAACTCTAGGTCAGGGTGGTAGGATTTGAACCTACGTTATTCCTGGCTCCAGACCAGGGGCCATTATACCAGACTAGGCGACACCCTGTTAAAGTAGAGAGCCAAGAATACCCTTTTTGCTAAGAGCCTTATGATAACTCTCTACTAAGTGGACTGAATTCGCATCGAACGAATATCTCTGGTACTTCACACCAACGCTCTGCCTATTGAGCTATCAATCCAAATGGCGAGGGAATAGGAGCTTATTATTGAAATTAATGCGCTTTTCAATAAGGCTCCATTTAGTCTTACGACTCGGACTTTTCATGGTTTTAATCCCTCAAGCCCAACCACTATATTAGCAGATATGATAGACCAGCGCCATCTACTTCTATCCGCGAATAAGCACAGTAGGCAGGGGGGGAATCGAACCCCCAAAACCTAGCTTCTAAAGCTAGTATGTATGCCTAGTTCCATCACCCGCCCATATACCCAAGGGTGGAGTCGAACCACCAAAACCTAGTTTTTGAAACTAGTATGTATGCCATTCCATCACTCGGGCTTAATGTCGCATAGGGGAGTCGAACCCACTATTAACAGGTTGAAAGCCTGTTGACTTAATCCGTTAGTCGAATGCGACTTATAAGAGAAATAGCTACTCCCGTTATTGATAACGATGCCTTCACTATTTCTCTAGTGGACCTGGAGGGATTTGAACCCTCATTACTGCCGTGCAAAGGCAGAGTAATCCCAGGTTATACTACAAGCCCCTATATTTAATTTTCAAAGTTCAGAGACACCGGGGGGATTCGAACCCACCTTCAATCGTTTTGCAGACGATTTGGCTATCCAAAACCAACGGTGCCTATGCTATTATCGACGGTAATATCCGAAACCACCACCAAAGAAAATTATAACCAACACAATAATTAAAATTATAAGCCATAAATCCATTTTATGCCCTCCTTTCTTTTTTTGTTAGCCACGCATAGGGGAGTTAAACCCCTGACTTCTGGTAGACGGCCAGATATGTTATCGCTACACCAATGCGCGTTAATCTTGTTTTAATTCAAAATACATATTTACTCCCACTACTATTATAGCTATCAATCCAATTGCAAGAAAAGTTATTCCTCCAATAAGTAAATTATGGTTTACTAATCTGTCAACTCCAAAAGCAAGTGTACCTGCTGCCGTAATTAATGGTAATATATGAGCATTAATAATATGAAGTCTATTTTTTTCTATAATATCCTCCTTTCTATCAAGCCACCACTAGGACTTGAACCCAGTACTGAGGTTTACAAAACCCCTGCTTTACCCGGTAAGCTATGGCGGCAAATATGGTAGGTACATCGTGAGTTTTTCCCCTCTGCCAAGGTTAAAACTGCACGTTATGTGTTCTCGCACACCTACCAAATGCGCTCTTGAATGTAGTCTTGGCAGCTACCACAAGAGAGATAGCGGAGTATGGGAATCGGACCCATTTCGTAGGCTTATGAAACCTCTGAGATAACCATACCTCCCACCCGCAGTAGTAATTTATTCTATCGGCGCTATTTCAAAATACTTAATTTCTTCGGCTAATGCTCTAATTTGCTTACAAGTAAATTCATCATAAGATGTAACTCCATATTTTATAGCCACATAGTCAAGTAAATCATACACCAAATCAAATAAATCCTTGCCCATTATACATCTCCATTCTCTTGAATTTTTATATCCTCATAAGGAGCTATAGCTCTACGATAAAGTTCCAGTTTAGCGCACTCTAGGACACCAACAGCAGCATTATATTCTCCATAATGACCGTTATTATACTGACTTCTTATGATTTTAGTAATTACATAATTCATAACTCCATCAATTTCATCATTTTCACACCAATCTAGAAGTTGAATTAACGGATTAAGCCTTTCATCTATATCTTTTCTTAATTCTTGTTTAATATAGGGCATTATTTTCCCCTTGTATAGTTAAAATGGGTTACAAAAGGTGCTAATTTACGTTTTACTTCACTTCCACATCTATCACACTTGATTTTTTCTTCTATTTCAGCTAGTCTTTCATAGGTAGAGGATATTTCTTGAATTCTTCCACATTTAGTACAAATAAACATATATGTAGGCATATTACTCCCTTCCACATAGGTTTCTTAAAATAAAGTATCTCCATAAGGCTTTCCGCAAGTCATTTCTCCTTCCTTACACTCACCAGTCAAGCAAGAAGGCCCACAATTACTAAAAATAGCCGGGAATTCTTCTTTAAGCAAGTGTAACATAGTCCAAGCAAGTTGTCTAATCTCGTCTTGAGCGCGATTACAGCACCTTAATTCGAAAAAGTGCATCAATTCTCGCGCATTCATGGTCATAACAAGGTTAGTTTTCATACTTCCAGGCAAGATATAACGAGCATTTTCAGCCGCTTGCGTTTCAGAAAACCCCTCTGTTTTAAGAATATCTACTAAATTTTCGTAAGCATTACAAATTTTATCTAAAGCATCTACATAATTTTCAAATACATGGTTATTTTCTGAGATTATTACCTCTGGAATCTCAAAAAGTTCATGATAATCCTTAGTTTTTGTATCGTATTTAACATATCTTTGACTTTGAACTGAAAAACTAGCAATTCTATGCCTTGTAAGTTGTGCTAAAAGTACTCTTGAGACTCCATCTATTCCAAAAGTGAAATTTGCATGTTCAAATGGACTCATATGCTTCATTTTACACAATTTTTGTAAAAAATCTTCTACATCATGGGTAGAATTCCATAATGTTTCAGTAGTTCCAGGAGAATAACAAGTTTTAGCAGCTACCGCGATAGTTTTTTCTGGATTTTCTGTACAACTAATCAATGAAACTTTCATATAATCTCCAATTTTCGCTTTTATCCCAAACAAAAAGCTCGTAAGACTTGTTTTGCTTACGAGTTATCTTAATGTCATGGGCTGTACCCTTAGATTTTTCATCCCAAAAAATTAAAACATGGTCTGAAGCACTAATTATGTCAACATTTCTACGCATTCCTGCACTTTTTCCGTATGTTTTCCATTCAGGTTTATAGATTATAGTTTCAATATTGAATTGCTTTGCTACTTCTTCTGCCCATTTATCAGGTCCATTAGCACCACCAGAAATAATCGTAGTTATTTTACCATTAAAAAGTCTATTTCTGATGATATCTTGGGCAACAATTCTGGCTTGTAAATTGTCCTTGAAGCTTCTGGAACCTACTACAGCTAATTTCATAAAAATTCCTTATTTGCTAATAAGCTAGGCAAAACGTTTTAATCGTAGCCCAACTCCTTCTTAACTAAGCTGGCCTGTTCTTGAAAAGTTTATGGCCTTATTTAATAAGATAGCGACCTATCCTTTGCCTGTTCTAACAGACATTTCTGTTGGTTCAATCCCTGCTAGTCTAAAATCAAAAAGAGGGCATCTTGGGTCTGTACAACCCCTTACAAATTTCGGTTGAAAATTCATACATTCCTGACAAAAAAGTTTAATAGCTGCCGCAGCAGTAGTTGGGCGACCAGGAGCCATTTTTGTCTTTCTTGATACTCTTTGCTTAGGTTCTTGTGTTACTTCAACTGTTGCTTTCTTCGGTCTTCCCATCATCTTCTCCAAGTTTTAATGCTTTTACTAGTTCTATGTACTTAGATTTCCATAAATAAACTCTTACTGTTTGTATCATAGCTCCAATCGCAAATAGGCACATAAATCCTAATGCTAATAGTGTTTGTGCTTCCCAACTCATTTAAGCCCTTCCAGTTTTTTTAAGCCACGCCATAACTTCGCCTCTTCTATATAAATCTCCAGAAGTGGGGGAGTCTACAGGGTCAGGAAAGCTAGGGTCGCGGTATTTCCAATGCTGCACCGTATTTCCTGGCACTCCTGCTATTTTACCAATATCTCCGACAGAAAGCAAGCCCCCTGCTTTGGGCTTGGCCTTATCTGGCTCAGAACGAACCTTTTTCTTCTTAGCTGGACCACGTTCAGGCTGTGCCTTTTTTTCTTTGGCCTTTGCTCTTTTTGAATCCTTTAACACTTGTCACCCCCCTTCTTAAATAGGAGTATTTATTTTTTTGCTCTTTTTCTTCCTGCGGCAGACCATTTAGCCATTTTTTTCTTTCCATGTGCTGCTCTACCTGCTTGACCTGCAACTGCGCCACCAATACGTTCCGCTTCTTCTTTAGATTTACCTTTTTTCTTATAGGCCGCAGCAACTTTAGCTTTGATTGCCGCTGCGCGTTTGCCGGTTCCTAGTTTTGGCTTCTTTGCCATATTATACCACCCCCTACGGTGTTGCCGGTAATTCAGGGAGTAACTCGGGAAGATATTTTGCAAACCTGCTTTGATTTAGTCCAATCACAAGAGCAATAGCTTCATTATTCTCAAAGTGAATAATAAATTCATCGTACATCTCTCTCATATCTTCAGCAGCCTGTTCAAAACTAATTGGTTGTAATTTCGCCATAAAAACCTCCTTCTAAACAAACCTCACAAATTCCCTCTTCTGAACCATAGAACAGTTTACCACAAACCTCACAATTCTGCCAATATGGACCCCATTCTTTACACATGGCGCACTCAAGCTTTTCATGCTTGCAAAAATCTCCTATTTGACTACACCACACGATAAGATATCGTTTTCTCTTTAATATATCGACCAATTATTAGAGCAAACTGATATCTAGTAATATATTCATCCCATCGCTCTTCTAAAAACGTATATTGAGGCCAATTAGTATGAATCCATCCTCTTGTTGCAAAAGTTGACCATGTTGGTTTATCTTCTACAATAGGAAGAGTAAAATTAAGTCTTGTTGCTATAGTCATCGCTTGATGTTGAGTTACATTGTTTAACGGCTTAAAAGTTCCATCTTCATAACCTTTAAGAACTCCTGAGTTTTTTGTAAGCCAACCCAATTCTAGCTCCGATTCCGGCCAATCCGTCCACGGCTTTTTTCTAGCAATCACATCTACTATAGACCAAGCCTCTCCTAAATTTATCATCTCCCAAACTGCCCAAGGAATTACACAGTAGCCTTTATTTCCCCATAAAATACTCCAAGAGTTTTTACAAACTAAACCGAGCTTATTATAGCCTACAACTAGAAGAGCATGACCACCTTCTACTTTTCCAGATGGAAATTGAACTATTCCATCAGAACCAGTCTTCATAAAGCTTGTATGAGCTATAACACCTATTAAAATAGGTCCATTTTGATATATCGCAGTTTTAATAGCTTCCTTTGTAATTCCTACTGAAGCATAAGTAGAAATTTTATAATCTTTAGCATTATCAAGATATCCAGGAGCCGGTGAACCACTTGGAGGAAATTTTCCTTCATATGGAAAATATTTCTCTTCACATACTCCTATATCTTTAAGAACTTTTAATGCTGCACGAAAATGAGTACCTTCAACATTAGGCATTCCATCTATTTTTTTACATTCTCCATAAAGAAATTGTTCAGATAAATCAGGTACAGCATTAAGTTCTTTATAATCATATCCTTCTTTTTGACCATCAGTAGCAAATGAAACGCAAGCTCCTAATCCTGCCTGATATTTAACAGGAGTTTGCCATTTTTGCCATTCTAACCATTCTTCAGGAAGCGTAACAGTCAAAGGTGGTAAAAAGGCAGTTAATATATAATCTCTATTATCTTGTGGTGATTTTATTAACCCTGTTTTAAGTTCCATTAGTCTAACTCCTGAGTCGCAGGTTGAGCAAAAACTAGGTTATAGTCTAGTACAAACGGCCACGAAGTTCCATCGGTTAAAACAACAACAATATCAAAACAATATTTAACTGTATCTGCAATAATGTCTGCTTGGTCTGCTGCTTTTAGCCAAAAAGTCATTTCTCCATCAGCAGGAGTTATTCCTGCTCCTGAAACAATAAACTGGTCAGCATTATCATCAGAATTAAGAGCTACAACAGCATCTTCATCAGCATCACTATCTAAAGCTTTAATTGTTGCATAATAAACATCAACATCTGTGTCTGTATTTGGGTGTGTTCCATCATTCCAGGTCAGAACACAATCTAGTTTATGGTCGCGTCCTAATACTAGCTTTCCACCAGTAGGTTTTTTAGTTACTATAGGCATCTATCCTCCTTTTACCAGTTTGCTTTTCCTATAAGTTCTTTCCAAACGGCGCTTCCTTTTAAATCTTTCCAGGTAGCTTTCCCCGTCAATTCTTCCCATTCTGCGCTTAAAGTAAGGTCTTTCCATATTGCCTTTCCATCTAAGCTTTTCCATTCTGCGGTTCCAGTTAATCCAGCTACATCAAATCTAATTATACCATCTATAGTAACTGTAGTTTGAGTTCTTACTGAGATATATCCATCAATGGTGAATGTTTTAGAAGTAATTATTTCAATATAACCATCAACAGTGAATGTCTCATATCTTCTATCGACTATAATACCATCTAAGTCAAGGGTATGTTCTACTATTTGCTTGATTATACCATCAAGAGTTATGTCCTTTGTAAGAGTCTCTTTTACATAACCATCTATAGTGAATGTTTGAGTGTTATAGACCTCAATTATACCGTCGATGGTAAAGGTCTTAGTAAGTATCTCTTTTACAACACCATCTATAGTTATTTGCTCAGTTAAAGTTTCCTTAACAAAACCATCAATAGTAATTTGTTCTTGATTACGAGTAGCAACAATACCGTCTATAGTAACAATCTGTGTTAAGACTTCCTTGATGATACCATCTAAAGTAATATCTTGAGTTTTTCTCTCAGCAATAAATCCGTCTAGTGAGAAATCTTCTATATTTGAAGCCTTAACAATACCATCAATTGTAAATGATTTAGTAGGAATCTCTTTGATAAGACCATCAATTGTGAAGGTTTTAGTAAGAACTTCCTTTATAATACCATCTAAGGTTATTGTCTCAGTTAGTCTATCTACTATAATTCCATCAATGGTAAATATTTGAGTATCATGCACAAGAACAATACCATCAATAGTGAAGAACTTAATCCCAGCAGATTCAATTAAACCATCAATAGTAAAGGTCTTAGTACTTTGAACAAGGATAATACCATCTATGGTTACAGCTTTAGTCTTAATTTCTTTGATAATACCGTCTAAAGTAATTTGTTCAGTTGTTCTTTCAGCTATAAAGCCATCAAGAGTAATCTGTTCAGTTTCAATTGTCTTGACAATACCATCTATGGTGAACTGCTCAATTGTTCTTTCAGCCACATAGCCGTCTAGAGTTACAGTCTTAGTTTTTATCTCTTTGACAATACCATCTATTGTAACTTGTGTAGATTTACGTTCAGCAATAGAACCATCTATAGTGACTGTTTCAGTTTCAACTGCCTTTACTATACCATCTATAGAGAAAGTCTCAGTAGTTCTCTCAGCAACATATCCATCAAGAGTAAATTCCTCAGTATTAACTTCTTTGATAATACCATCTAGTGTAATTTCTTCAGTAAAGGTATCTCTAATATATCCATCTAGAGTAAACTGTTCAACTGTTCTTTCCGCAATATAACCATCTAGTGTGAAAGTTTTAGTGCTAAGTTCTTTTATAACACCATCAAGGGTAAACTCTTCAGTTTTTCGTTCTGCAATATATCCATCAAGAGTGACTGTCTCTGTTTCTCTAGAAACGACTATTCCATCTATTGTGAATGTTTTAGTCTCTACACAGAGAACTATCCCGTCAATAGAGAAGTTAAGAGAGAACGCTGCTTCAATAATACCATCTAAGGTAAAGTCTTTTGTTAAAGTATCACGAACATAACCATCTATAGTTACTGTCTTGGTTAGAACCTCTTTAACTATACCGTCAAGTGTAATAGTTTCTGTCTCTACGCTTTTTACTATACCATCTATTGTGAAAGTCTTGGTGTTAACTTCTTTAACTATACCATCAATCGTAACTTGTTCAGTTTCAACAGACTTTATAATACCGTCTATGGTAACTGTCTTTGTTAGAATTTCTTTAACGATGGCATCAATGGTGAAAGTTTCTGTTTCTCTGGAAGCCACATAACCATCAATGGTAAAATCTTTAGTAAGAGTTTCTACACCAAGTTCAATAATACCATCTATAGTAAATTGTTCAGTTTTACGTTCAGCTACATAACCATCAACGGTAACAGTCTCAATATTACGGTCTACTATGTAACCATCAATAGTAAATGTTTTTTCAACGACTAATTTAATACCAAGTAGTTCCATTTCACCAATAGCGGCAAAATCACTACCATTTATTGCACTAATCCAAAGAGAATAATACTGATATGTTGCAGGAGAGGCTAGAGTAAATGTTTTTTTAACGCCACCTGGAGTAGATGCCCAATCAGTTATATCAGTTTGAGTATCAAGTGAATCCCAAGTTTCTCCGTCTTCAGAACCTTTAAATTCCCAAGTTTTAAGTGCGCCAATATAATTTGCATCATCACGATTTCGTGTGGTAATAGTATAACTATAGATTGTTTGAGGGTACTCAAAATTATACCCAAAATACGCTGGCATTCCAGCGCCATCACTAATCCAAGCATCCTCAAAAACAGTAGAATTATTGAAAGCTAAATAAGCAGCATACCACGCACCATCAGACCAAGCTTCTCCACTTGGAGCAGTATTAGAAGTCATAGTAGGAGTTAAATCAAATAGTGCTACATACTCAAAAGGAACTTCATTACTAGCAACTGAGAAAGAAGATACTACAAACAAAGTTAATTCTTCTGCACCAGAAGGTGCGGCAGGAATTGTACAAGTTATTGTGTTATCATCAACAACAACTACATCAGCAGCACCAATCGGCCCAGTACCAAAGTCAAACGTAACATCAGTAGCGTCTGTAAACCCTGCTCCATAAATAGTTAGGGTATCACCACCAGCTAGAGGACTTTGAGATTGAGAAAGAGAATTGATACCAAAGATATTTCCATCTATGGTAAATGTCTTAGTTTTTACTTCTAAAATTATACCGTCAATAGTAAAAGCTTCAGGAGTACCAATATGTACTACTACTTCGTTAGAATATTCTGAGTAATGAACTGTATCTTCAAATGTAGTACTTCTTCTAGCGCGGTAAGTATAGGTATGACCAGGAAGTAAATCACCTTCATTTTCATCTATCCATTGAGAAAGCGGAGTAGCACCAACTCCCTCCCAAGGTCCAAGATAAATTTCTTCAAAGGTAGGAGTAGCGTCTTCAGAATCCTTACGTTCAATACGAATTTCATCAGCATAGATAATACCATCAATGGTAAATGTCTCAGTTAGAACTGCCTTGACAATACCATCAATGGTAAAAGTTTTATCTCTAGTAGTGAAATCGGCATAATGCGCTCCACCAGGAAACACGCCAGATTGAATATAGCCAATATCTAGCTCATCAACAATACCTGTTAAATCTTTTCTGTGATAAGCACCTGTTAGTATATAGGCTGTATCCAGACCTTTGCTGTCTGCTGGCGTAGCCATAGTATTTTAAGCCTGACTTACGGCAAAATCATCAACATAAGCATACTCAGAAGCACTACCATATACTTCTACATAGAATTCAAGAACGCCCTTTTGTGTTGGCACAACTTCAATAGAAAGTTGTTCCCATTCTGCTGAAGAAGCGGCAGAATCTTCTACTTTTGTAGTTAATCCACATTGATATGCTTCGCAAGTTAATTTAGAAATGACTGTTGTTCCGCTTCTATAAACCCATACTGTAGCAGTAATAGTTTCAGGAGTAGCACCAGGATTAACAGCAACTTGACCTACTAATAGTCTTAATGGAAATATACTAGAACCATAAGCAGTAGGACTCATTTTCCAAGAAATACCACTAGCAGTATGTCTTGTAGTTGTTTCACTTAAAATTGTTCCTTCTCTATAGTATAATCTATGGTCATCTGTATCCTGATTATGATTAGTAGAAATAAGAACTCCTGTATAGGCTAAGGCACCAACAGTTGCCGGGAAGGAAAAACTATCAAAGATACAATTGTCAAATTTATATACTCCAGTTAACGAAAAGGTTGTACCATTAAACAAACCAGCCCCGTTACTTTCAAAAGTACAGTTATAAAATTCTAGATTTGTTTGATTACCAGAGTTGGCGGTAAATACTTCTCCAGTGTTATGTCTAAATTCAACATTCATAAATTTTGCTGGAAGTAATACTGTTGGATTTACAGATGAATAAAAGACAGTTGTATCAGCATCAAAACACCCAACTATTTTTCCATTTTTAAAAATAATTGGTCCTGCTACATATGCTGGATAAGTATTTGTTTGACTAATAAAAGTATTTTCTAAATAAACAGGCCCAGTAGTTGTACTTATTCCATAGTTATTTCCAGCAGAGATAAAGTTTTTAACTTTAATTCCTCCTGAAAAAAAGTATCCTCCTTTACCAAATCGTGCTACTCCCCAGTTTGATAAATCAAAATCATAATCAGCGGAGAAGTCCATTGGCGCTCTACCAAAACCACAAACACCATCAAACCATGACATTCCATCTTGAGTATTATCAGTAGTATTACAGCCAAATAAATAAGTTATAGGAGCAATACCAGTACCATCAAAATCTTGAGTATACGGTGCTATTGAACCGTCTACCGTTGAAGTCATTGTTTGTACAAAAATCATATTATTAATAGCAAAGGTTTCATATGTATCAGTATCGCCTGACCACGTTGTAGTTGTAAGCACACCATTAGCACCAGGACCAACATCTATAATAACTGTAGTTCCACTAATGCTTTTTATTGGATAATAACAATCTTGTGGAACAGCGGCTCCATCAATACCTAGTAAAGTATTAAGAGTTAGTACGTTTGAATCACAAGCTAGGAAGTTATCAAAGCGCCATACTATTGTACCTGGGTCTAATAATGCGTAAACAGCCATAGAATTTATATTAGCTCCTAAATTACCGCCACCATCTTTTTTAAGCGTTATACAATTATAAGTATCATTATATACTAAATAAGGAAGAGTAAAGCTATCTACAGGAACCCCAGTTCCATCAGCCGATTCAAATAAATCAATTCGTATTGTATTTGCTACTACATTAGAACTAACATATAACCAAAATGAAATACAATCATAGTCAGACATATCTCCTGTTTCAGCGGTTGCTGCCCATGCCATTTGTCCTGTAGCAAAAGCAGAAGCAGGAGTTAATTCTAATCCATGAGAACCTTCTTTTCTATAACTAGTAGTATATGCTCTAGTAATATTAGCTTGTGCTGTCCATCCTTCGTTATTACAAAGATGTAAGGTTGAAGTTAAAGCACTAGATAATGTAATTGTAGCACTATTATGTGTCCAAGTTGCGGCTGCATCAATAGATACTGGGTCAGGAGATTTAGCAAATTTAACTGTATCTCCCGCTGTGCAAGTAGGAATTGTGTTTTTAGGTCCAGCTACATTAGTTGTAGTTATAGCCTGTGCTCTTAATGTAGTATTAGATGTAACATAACCAGTAGCAGAATAGGTATCATATGGATTTCCTGTAGTAATACAATTTCTATAAGCAATAATAGCTACTTGCATTTTAGGAGTAGTAGCATTATTGTGACTAAATGTATATGTACCACTTTCAGTAGAACATCTTTTCCAATAAATAGAAATTCTTGTGTTTGTTGGTGTAAGAGAGCCTATTACAGCCCAACCAGCAGGAGGGGTTATTGTTGGTACTGCACCACCAGAAGCCATAACTAAAGCAATCATAATATCATTATCAGCTATATCAGCAGGAGCAGCAGCATCAACACTTTGGTCTGCTTCTCCAATTATACTAGTGTTTACAAGAGCTATAGGAGTAGCACCAGCAGGTTTTAAGGCGAGTAAAAAAGCCCCTTTTTGTGTAGCAGTACCACTTAATGTTGCATCTGTTTGAGCTATATCTGCATAAGAATACATATCAGCAAAAAAGGAAGTATATGCTGTTTCAGCATCAGCAGAATCTAATCTTTCTGTAAAGTTTGCTGGGGGAGTAACAGTAAAAGAAGATGCTCCAACAGAACCGGCAAAAAGAATTAAATATTCATCAATAATACCATGAGGCTGTACCAATGTAGAACCATCATAGTTTGCACTTCCTAGTAGATAATCTACATGATAAGTAGTTGCCATTAACTCACCCTCTCTCTTTTAGACATTATATTTCCCAATCTAAGGTTACATCACCATCAGAAGCGGAAATAGAAAGTGTAGGCGGTTGTAAAGTTTTATATTTAACAACAACTAATCCAGAACCACCATTACCAGGATTATCATAAGGCGGCGCACTACCATTTCCTGCACCAGAACCTCCACCACCAGTATTAGGTTGTCCATAAGCTGTTTCTTCATCAGTATCACCATATCCACCACCATGAGTAGCTACACCATCATGGTCAAACGCATTTCCAGCGCCACCACCACAATATCCTACAAAAGTTCCTTCTTCAATAAAATCTGAGTCTAATCCTGCTCCACCATCACCAGCCCATCTATCTGTAGTACCACCATTACCGGGTTGTTCACCAGCACCACCCATTCCACCACCACCACCAGAAGCATTAGTACTAGCACCACCTTCAATATCACCTTCAAACCATCCAGCACCACCATCATATCCTACACTTCCAGCACCACCAGCACCATGAGCTTGATAACCTCCACCACCACAACCACCATCACCACCATGATTTTCTGTATTTAAATAGCTACCGCCACCACCGCCACCTTCTGCGGTATAATCTCCAAATACACTATCTTCGCCTTTAGTTCCTCTACCATATCCTACACCAGCAGCACCACCAGCACCAACTGTAGCTGGCATACTTCCTGATAATGTTTGTGCGCCAGTTAATAAAGCACCAGCACCACCACCACCAGCAGTAGCAGCATTATCACGACTTCCTCCACCACCGCCACCACCAATAACTAAAACTTCAGCTTCAGCAGTACCAGTACATACTAAAGTACCATCTTCAGTAAAGATATGAACTGTATATTCACCGTGTACTTCTTTAGTACCCCCTGTGGCAGAGAAATAGGCCATTAGAACTCCTGTTCTATCAATTCTAAATCATCTTTGGCACCAGCAAGAACAATCTTTCCATTAGGATAGATATAGTTGATTACCTTGATTGATTTTCCATTTATATTTTCATGCCAACCAACAAGGTAAACCACACCTTTAATTTTTCCTACTAAATCCATGAATGTTCTTCTACGATAAATGAGTTTTTGGGAAGGACGTTCAAATTCAACAGAAAGGACAAGCTTATTTTCATCACTAAGCATAGCAAAGTGAGAAAGCTTGTCCCTTTGTATATCTGCATAACGATTCTCAGAACCGTCACTATTAAATTGTGCTAAAAACGTTTCATCGTTATAAACGGCTACCCATTTCATTGATAAGCCTCTCTTCCTATATTATTTTTTCTTTTTTCTTTTACCTCTTGGAAAAGTCTTAGTTAAATGACCTTCTTTTGTGGCTGTTTTTAAGCCTTTTTTGAATGCCGGTTTCCCTTCATTCTCCATAGCATGATAAATTTCCATAGCCTTTTCTCGGCCATATTTTTCTATTAGCGTTCTAGCTAATGATGCATTATATGGCATTTAAACCTCTCTTATGTTTCGTCGTATCTAAACGTACAAGTTTCTGCTGCCAACGCACCAGCAACGGCACTATCAGAAACAACTGCTTGCATTTCAAGATACTGACTAACTTTACCAGTATCGGGGTTACTTATAGAACCAGTCATAGATAATGGAGAAGCAGAAGTATAGGTTGCAATATCCGTATTCAAACCTTCATCATTACCAGAAGTACCTTGTGTTCCTTCAGGCTCAGTATATGCATCTGCAACAGCACCTTCTACAACAACACCAGTCCATCCAATAGTACCATCTGTGTAGAATTTGATGTTATTAATAGTACCAGTAGGAGAAGTATCTGCATTAAGATAAATAGATTTCTTAAAGCTATAATTTGTACCTGCTGGGTCAGGCTTCACCATAGGATAGTCTGTGCCAGGGTTATAATCATCATCTGTGCAAAAACGCACATTAGTTACGGTAGTAGCTACAGGAGTAGCACCACCATTAACTTCTTTCACGCTCATTGTAGCGGCCAATTAATTCACCCCCTTTGCTTAAAAATTATGGGTATATTCATTTAATTTACTTACTATCATATCGACAACAAGAGCTTGGAAATTAAATTCTGGAATCCAACAAAGCTCTTTTCTCGCCCGAGTAGAGTCTCCTAATAGAGTTTGTACCTCATTAGGTCTGTAGTATTTATCGACAGATTTAACTAAAACCTTTCCTTCTAAATCATATCCAATTGGTAAGTCATCCTTAGTAATCCAGATAATATCTATCCCGAAATAGCTGTACACAGTGTTAACAAATTCAAAAATAGAATGTGTTTCACCAGATGCTAAAATAAAGTTTTCTGGCTTATCATTCTGAAGCATCAACCACATACCTTCTACCATATCCGCAGCATGACTCCAATCTCTTCTAGCTTCCATATTACCTAGTTCTAATACAACATCTTCGCCACAAATTTGTCTAACTATGGTGTCAACGATTTTTTGGGTGACGAATTCAATTCCCCTGCGGGGGGATTCGTGGTTGAAGAGGATGCCGCAACAAATAAACATTCCATAAGACTCTTTGTATATCCTAGCCATTTCATGTGCAAATAGCTTTGAAACACCATACGGACTCCTTGGTTTGTAATGTGTCTGCTCAGTCTGAGGAAAAGTAATACCATCAATCATTTCACTAGAACTAGCCTGATAGATTTTGGCTTCTGGACACGTTTGCCTTGCTGATTCAAATACATTTAACGCTCCTATTCCAGTAGTGTTACTAGTATGAATTGGTTCATCCCATGAAATTGCAACATAAGATTGAGCCGCTAGATTATAAATTTCATCTGGTTTGACTTTATTAAAAAGTCGTATTAGAGAAGATAAATCAGTAATGTCTCCTTCTTCCAAATGAAGATGTGGTTCATTTAATAACTGTTGAATGTTTTTATAGTTTGGAGTGCTTACTCTTCTAACTATCCCATAAACCTCATAGCCTTTATCTAATAGATTTTCTGCTAAATAAGAACCGTCTTGGCCTGTTAATCCTGAAATTATCGCTTTCTTCAATTGAGTCTCCTTTCTATAAATAAGAGCCACTACTTTTGAGTGGCTCTTGGAGAGTTTTTATAGAGGTTCTCGCTTCGTTCCTCTTGCACCTTAGTTAAACGCCCAAGTTCCAACCTGTTGTTTATGGCGTAACGATTCGGGTGCTGTCTATAGTATATATCGACAAAATTAGTTAGACTTATAACGAAGCATTTTCCATGTATTAGCTCCAACTATGCCATCTACTTCTAGACCATTTTGGGTTTGAAAAGCTTCAACCGCCACTAAGGTTTTGCTTCCAAATTTACCATCAAGGTCATCTTCTGTCCAACCAACTGTAACACCAATTTTGTATAGCACTTTTTGTACCCAAAGAACATCTTTACCATCTAGACCTTTTTTAAGAACTCTATCTGGTCTTTTAGCTAATAACTCAGTCCAAGTAACAGTACCGATAATCCCATCGCTTGTAAGCATTTTACTAGCTTGAAAAGAACGAGCCATAGCATCGGTCTGTTTACCAAATGTACCGTCAACAGCTATATTGTATCCATAATATTTCATTAAATCTTGCGCTTCGGTTACGTCTTTTCCTTTCATCATTGGTTCTTTTAATGATAAGGTTCTTCTATAATTATAGTTTTTAACTGGTTCACCAAGATATTCAAAATGCATAGTGTCTTTTACATGAATATAGGTTCCACCCCATTTAAAACCTTCTTCTTTAAAAATCTGTACAATTCTAGGAGGAAGGTCTGTTATTAATTTGTTATCATAACGCATTGGATTTTGCTTAGGATTTATATCTATAGCTACTGGAAAAGCATGATTACTAGTCTGGTGTGTTCCAGCAATATATCTTTTGCTATAAGTATACATAACTTCCCAATGATAACTAGTATCAAAACCTTCAGCAACAAGTTTCTTTTGCACATTCATAAAGGGAACAACTGCCCATTTATGCCAAAGCATACTTTTTCCCATAAAACTAACTCTTACTACATATTCATTAAAATATCCTGAAGACCAAGGGTTTCCCCATTTGGAATAAGGAACAGTTCCAAGAATATTAGCATCAACTTCTTCTGGAGCATCCTCATTAGGAACTACGTCTGTGTCTAATAACTTAGGATTCTCTTCTAAGAAAATTTCATCCATCAGTCTTTCCTTTCGTATTGTAATACACTGTACCATTAATTATAACATAATCTACGTCTGGTTTCACTTCTTTCATAAAGGTTACATCAGGAACCTTTTCTTTTATTCTCTGTTTAGTTTCTTCTACTCGTTCTTCAATTGAAGGAGTTGCTTCTTCCGTAAATACTGGCGCTTGAACAGGAGGTATTTCAGTAGAGCTAGTCATAGTAGTAGCAGTTCCATTTTTTCCATTTTTAGCAGCTTCAATTCTTGCTGTTGATTCTTCTTTAGAAGCTTTAAGCTTTAATCCTGCCGAAGATGATATAGAGTTAATTAGTTTACTTCCAGCACCAAAAACAAGACCATAAATACCAGCCGTAAATTTATTAAACAAGGAACCTTCACCAGCGGTTAGAACAGGCCATAAAATAAGTAATGCAACTGCTAATCCTAAAGCAATAGAAAGGGCAAACCACACTTCTCCCGGCGTTTTTTGTACCCACCCCCAAGGTAGTTTATAGTAAAGTCTCTTGATAAAATCAAGGACAAAGAATATTGCTGTAGATACACCAGCAATAAGAGCCGTATCTTGAAGTGCAGATGCCCAATCTATTGTTTCCACAATTTATTTGCCTTTTTTAGCGAACGTTACTTCTTTAGGTTTTCTTTTAAATATATCTCTAAATCTAGGTTTAAATCCTAATGCTCTATCTTCTACAATCTTACGATTATAGACCTGAGTTACACCTAGTAAGGCTCCAGCAACAATTAAACCGTTAAATACGGCTAGAATATAGCTAGGCCATTCACCATTACCAAAATATGCAGTAACACCAACAACAACTGCTACAGAAAGAGCTAGAGCAGCAATTCTATTTACGAATTCTGTCCAGTAAATTCCTAAAACAGCTTTAAGAATAGTTAAAACTAGCGTTACAGCAGCAACGGCACCAGGAAGAGTTGCTAATCCCTGCCAAGTAATTTCTTCCATTTATTTCTTTCCTTTCTTTTTAGTTTTACACTTATTTCTTATTTCCATTTTTCATCCTTGTCCTTTCGCTCCATTCTTTTGCGTCTTTTCTCTTTCTGCTGTGTATATTCATCTATTTCTAAGGCTACGGCTTCATCCATTCCATTTTTAATTAGGTAATCATAACAGGCAGAAGGTAATTTTCTGTCTTTCTCTTTTTTCATTACGCTCCTTTTAAAACCCCCAAATCTAGAAAATCAACTTTATGTCTAACAATTTTCTTGATACCATCAATATCGGCTACTTTCATATGCAATATAACCCCGCCAACATCAGGGTCTAGCCGTTTTTTAATAAGGTAATCACTCTGAGCTTCAAAACAAGCAGGTAGTAATACAATAGAGTCACGATAGCTAGGCATATAAAGAGAAATATGCCAATGCCCTATAATAGACACATCACAAATTGATTCTGCTTTTAAACTATCAAGAATTCTTTGTGGTTTGTAGCTACGAACTAATCCTAATCCACCTTCACCATGATGGACAAGAAATTTAATACCATCCTGTTCCATAGTGGCGCTCATTTTACCTAGATAGACAATATCATCTCGTTTATCAGCTATTTTTTGAACAATATCAGAGCCACATTGTTTATAAAGGTCTAAGTCATGGTTTCCACTAATAGTATAGGTTTTAAGACTAGTTTGAGGAAACACAGAGCAAACATAGTTAATTTGCTTATCTTCTCCAACTATTTTAAGGTCTTGCATTTGACCACGATATACTGTACCGTTACCTGAAGTGAAATCTCCTGCACAAATAACACCTTCTACTTTCTCTTCTTCACAAATCTTATAGAAGTTATATAGAAGGTCTAACTGCTCATGAGTAGAACAAATATGAGGGTCTGCCATAATTCCCCATTTAATCCATTCTCCGTCCTTAAACAAGTTAATCTTATGAGATATGTTATCAGGAGTAGGAGCTAACCTATCAAAGACAAGATATCCTTGATGGAATTTTATGGCTGTTCTACTATTAAGCAAGTCATCTAGAAGGTCTTCAAGACCATCCATATCTAAATTAAACCTCTTGGCTAAATCAGTAGGCTTTTGGGGATTTGTTCTTATCAGCCTAAAAGCCTTTTCTACTGGGTCATCGCCTAGAGTTTCTAACCTTGAAATCTCCCTTTGATACCTCTTTCTTAGTGCCTCTTGAGTGACACCTATTTTATATTCGTTATTAAATTCTGTTGTTACTTCTTTCCACGACTGTTCTTCTTTTAATCGTTCACCTATGAATTGAAATTGGTCAGCTTGCAAAAATTTACTCTCCTTTTGATTTTAAACTAAACAACTTTAAGTTGTTATTCTTACTTTTGGCTAAACGTAGCATAAGGTCTTCTCTACGCGCTAACTCTCGCTTTTCTATTTCCTCCTGTTTAACAGCGAGTTCATCTATTTTTTGGAGTGTCTTCAAAACTGGCATCTTTTTAACTAGACTAAACTAGTCTATACCCACCCCCTTTCCTTATTTGCAGTTATTTTTACCATTTTCAAGAGCCTTAACTATTTCATCCAAAGTTGATACATATCCTTCAGCAGCTTTATCTACTCTTTCTTGAGCAGCATCTACTCTTATTTGACTAACATCTTGCCTTATTTGGGTAGCATCTTGTCTTATTTGAATAGCATCTTGTTTATCGTCTTTTAATTGGGAAAGCTTTTCTCGCATAATCCTAGCATCTTCTATGGCCTTTATAGTCTTTATTAAATCAAGAGCTTGGCATCTTGCCTCAGTGATAATAGTTAAACTTTTTAGCTGCTGACTGGTAAGAGTCTGCGCTCTAAGGATATTATCGAGTACTTCAGCGATTTTGTCAAGTGCCTCGTCCTTTCTTTCCAAAGCAGGGATTATCTGTTCTAGTATACCATTTTCTGCCGTTAATGTCTGATTCTGCTCAGTTTTCTTCTTTACCTGAGAGATTTTTTTGTTCACCTTGGCAGTATACACCGAAAAGAAGCCGGTGACAAGTGCGCCGAACAGCATAAAAACTCCAGCTATAAGTTGTTCTATTGGTAAACTCATTATCCTGCTCCATATTTATTATTAGTTTTATTTGCTCTTTCACTGTTTGGTCCTGCTTCTGCTGAACCAATAAGAGAAACCCTTACATACATGATATCGGCTGGAGCCGTAGTCACATCAACTCCCCCCCAATAACCAACCACTCTACACAAAACGAATTCAATTCCCTCTTCTTCAGAACGTGAAGTAATCATAACCTCTGGAAAAGTACCGGGTTCAGGTAAATCATAACCAACTCTTGAGTTTCCTGGAGGAACTGAAAAGGTAAGCCATTCAGTTCCAGTTTCTATATCTCTGTAATAAATTTTCCCTACTCCAGCCTCATCTTCTACAGTTTCATAATAATAGATATCAGCATATAGAAAAACTTTAGTGCCTATAATATTGACAAAAAGTGACGTAGTAATACTTTCTGCATAAGCTCCAGAAGGTGGCATTGTTACCCATGAATCATCAGCAATTTTATATATCTTTATTGTATCTCTTGTACTTGAGATAATAGCCATATAATCATCGGTTATTGTTATATCATATTTATTATTGGTTCCTAATGAGTAGTTCTCTACTAGAGTAGCACTTTCTCCATCATAGGCAATTAGAACAGCCTTTTCATTTAATAATGCACCAACATAATAAGTTCCGTCAGCTTTTTCATGAACAAAAAATAGTTTATAGCCAGTTGGAGAACCATCACTAGTAATTCCAAGGTCATAAGTTTCAGTATTAACATAAGTAGCACTTGAACCAGTAACATTAAAGTTAACTACATGGAAAGCATTAGTCCAAGTTGCTGAACCTCCTGAGATAACTCTTTTATCTGGAAACAGAAAAAACTTAGCTGTACCATCATCCTTAACTATTAATTGGCCTTCAATTGCACGATAATCTGTACCATCTTCCCAAACATCAGTTACATCAGCTTGATTAAGCATTAAATATAAAGTTTTTTCTAGTACAACCTCATCATTGATAAAATATTTTATACCTGTAAATCCTTGGTCAACAGAATCAGATGAATGCCTATAAACAATTTGGCATACATGGATATTTCTATCTTCATCAAAGGCAAAGGGAGTAGTTTCTGCCATTAGTCCTTTTTTGTAATCTCCACCAACAGGACTAGCTACTGTTGAAAAATAGTCTGAAGGAGAGTTACAATTTATATAACCACCATTATGAAGAACTTCCCATGTGTTACCATTATCTCTAGACTCCCATACTTTTATATGTTTATGGTTTGTCTCTGAAATATTATAAAATGACATATCTGGATGATAATAAGTTAAAGCCATTAGCCCACCCAACCATAATATTGTACTAGTTTAGCATAATGAGAGGAATCAACCTGCATCAATAGTGCTGCCTCTCTATTGTGACTAGTACCATCAGTTTCATCTTCTATTGTTGGTTGTGATGTTTGATTAGTTGATGTTATCATCAAAGTAACAGGAGCAGCAACACTAGTTGTAATATCTAATGCAGCATACTGTCTTCCAGTAGAAGCTATTGTAGGAAAAGTATATAGCAAAGTTCCTGGGGAATACTGTTTAGCTTGTGCTTCAGCAGTACTAGTAGGATAATCTCCAGAATTTTGAAGATAAATGCTAACTGTTTCTGAAACACATAAATTATAGCTAGAAGTGCTATAACCTATAGGAAAATAGATACGCTTTGTTATTGGTGTTCTATCAGTTGCCATTCCCCAAAAATTTAACCACAACACTTCCCAACGCGCACTATAATTTCCCGCATTAGCACCTTCAGTTAAATAATATAGTCTTTTTCCTGGAGAAAAATTACCTACTGTGAAGTCAAAAAAGATAAAACCGCCACCAGAATCAGTTAATATATTATCCCAAGCTACTGCTGGGTCTTCATCCATTCTAATCTCAGTATAACGAAGGTATCCATTATTACTGGAACTGTTTGTTTGTCTAGCATTGACTATATCCCATATATTATCTATGTCTGTAACTATTACTTTACCAGTAGTAAAATGTCTATCAGTTCCAATTTTAGTTAGATGGTCATGTGTTCCATTAATAGCATCAGTATATAGTTCGGGTAATTGGTCACTAAAAAAATAATATCCTTCAGCTTGTAAATCCCAATCCCAATCATCATGAGTATAAATTATTCTTTTTCTAGCTGATGGCATTCAGCGGCTCCTAAATATTAGGTTTCAATAAGACCAGAAGTTCTAAGCACTTCTAGTATCTCATTTATTTTTAGCTGCTCAGGAGTAGGAGTAGCATCTTCAGCAACATCAGCCACAGTTTCTCCAGTTTTTACTACTCCTGGTCCATCAACCCAAGCAGGAGTAGCAATAGTATCATCATAATATTGAAATGCTTTATCATCCCAGTTAAATCTTATAGCACCATAACTATAGTTAGGTGTTATATCATCCATTCCAGTTTCCCACCAACCAAAATATCCTATTTCATCATTTAATGAACCAACAGCTTGATTACTTATAACCAGTGGAAACGTCCATGTAGCAGACCCATCCTGATTATTATAGGCAAGATAATAAGTATCTTCTGATTCACTATATCTTACCCACATAACTCCTGGTTCATCAGTACTAAATGGAGTTTTACCAATTGCTGTGTATTCAAATGGCAAACAATAATTAAGACGTTGCCATGCAGGAGTGGCCCAATCTTCGCGCCAAACAAATAGACCTACCATTTTATTGTTGTTGTCAGAAGATTCTGCTTCTTCTGGTATAACAATGAGTAAATGAGTATTGGCAATTCCTACAGTAGTCATGCTATCCCAGTTAATAACTCCAAAAGCCTCAATTTCAAGCTCTTCAAAATCAACTAAGCCTGATACCTTAGTCCATGCAGGAGTAGCTAAATCATCATCCCAAATATAGATAGCATCTTCATCCAGAACTACTCTGGCTTCTCCTGCGATTCCATCAGGTAATGCCGCAGAATTAGCTACAGGTGCTTGCCAACTAAAATCAGAAGGAAGATTTGCCCAAGGTAAGTTACCTTCTATTTCTGCGCCAGCAGTTAGGGTAATCTTTCCAGGGCTAGAATAACAATGGCTAACTGCTGGGGGTTTTCCTAATGTTCTTGCTACTCCAGTCCATTCATATTCTTCTACAGGAGTAGCATCATTCATATCTACTTCAGCAATAAGAGAATTAGTTGGATAAGTTCCACTAGTTGTAGTTCCATAAATTCTTACTTTTTCTGCACTAGTATAATCAAGTGCAGCCCAATTTATTGTAATTGTATTGAAAGAACTAATCGTACTAGCAGTTACAGGAGCCTTATCACAAGTAGGTACTCCAGTGTTATCATCAGTATAAGAATTTGTAGCTCCAGCAGTAATTTCAGCTAGTTTTACATAGCTACCAGAGTTTCCAATTTTTCTGTAAACAAATATTGCATCTGCACCATTAGCAACTTCATTAAGAGATTGAAAATGAATAGTACATTCATAAGTATCATCAGTAGGAATTGATACATATACTGGTGCGCTTGGTAAGGATTCTCCCCCATCTTTTGTGTAAGAGATTTTATACCAATAATCTCCACCAGTAAGACCACCAGGACAAGTTTGAATATCAGTAGGAGTAGCATCATCATTTATAGTAGGTGTAGTAGGAGTTGTTATTCCTGCTCCTGTTGCTATGCTTACAACATCTGAAGCTGCCGTTTCTCTTGTAAGAGCATCAACATAAGTTATTGCGATATAATAAGTTGTACTGGCCGGTAAATATCCTCCTGTTGTTGCCGTACTTAATGACAATGTTCCTGTAGGATTTTGTACTGCTGCTGCTCCAGTATGTGTATGTGCTACAAGCCCATATAAAATTTCATCGGCGGCAATCCAATTCCAATAAGTAGCTGCCCAATCATTAGTAGAGGGAACTGCATTATGAACTGCTGTAAATCCAAAATAATCTGTTGTTGTTACTGTCATGTTTTATCCTTTCCTACTAAGAGGCTACATATCCTTTTCCTTCGAATCTATAATGTATTCTTACTACTTTATCGGTTTCAGTACACTCTGAGTTTACTTGACATACTAAAAGATAGCATCCAAAGAAGATTTTATCTTCAATATGCCAATGAATTACTCTAGGTATAAAAATCGCCGGTTGATAATCTTCTGCTGTTAGCTCAGATAATGATGTTGGAAGTGCTTGAGTATACATATTGTCTCCAAGCGCACTAAAATCTATTCCAGCCGTTCCATCTAATCCTGAAGTAAATATTGGTCTAGAAACATAAGCAAAGGCAAATGGAATATAGTCACTTATAGCCCATCCATAACCACCTTCAACTTGTGTTGCTTCCATTACACCAAGAGTTACTAATCCATTTGCTTGTTTAATTCTAGCAAGTTCTTGATTTTGACGCATTTTTTTTAGTATATCACCAGCACTATAATTTAAATTCCGTGCTGGATAAGTATAGGCTTTTAGATTTATTTTCTTAGTCATTATTCCCATCCCATAGTATTTTCTTCTCCACCAGCACCACCAGTAATACGAGTACCAGATAATCCAGTAGTTATTTTATTTTGTTGAGCATCTGTAGTTCTATTCAAGGCTGTAATAAAAATATTAGTAGCTCCACCAAGTTTTGAAGAACCAGTCATGCTCATTCCTACTTCTACTGCTAATGGTACAGACTCACTATCATAGGTAGCACTTCTAGCTCCTATTACTGACTTATAAAGCTCTTTTTGACCAAACTTTGTTAGTTCATCAGTAGATTGTAAATGATATCTCTCTTCAACTTGAACAGCTAATTCTACTACTTGACCATTAAGAATGTTTAATCCTGCTGATGATGTTACAATTACTTCTTTAGGGTCTTCACCATCAACTACCCATAATCCATCCTCACCAACTTTTCCAACCATCCCCGATACAACAGCTTGGCTAAAGACACCTTCTTTTGAATAGCTTAATTGTAAACCTCTACCAAAATCTCCTATATCTGTATCTTGTAGAGGGGGATTATCAATATCCTCCTGGTCATAAATAGGTGTTCCATCATCTGCTTTTGCTGTTGGCATAGCTGACCAACCTTCAGTTCCAGTTATATCAATCATAACCATTTTTTTATCTCTTTTGAATCTAGCCATATATCCATTAAGACCAAGAATATCTTCAATTACTTGCCAACAACTTTCACCTTTTTGAATTTTACTTTCAAGAGGAACTACACTGATACCTGGCGTTCCTCCAGCACCACATTCTAATCCTGCTTCATTTAATTGATTTAAAAAAGGAGTCAAATAATCTGTTGGTTCATCTACTATATATCTTGCTCCAGCAAAAATTGTGGCTAAGGCAGGTTCTTGTTCAGTCGCATCTGTAACCTCTTCTTCTGAAATATAACCATCATTATCTAAATCAGCTTGTGATTTTTCTACTAGAGAATCATAGTAATCTTTAAGATAAAACCATGCCATACTAGGCTCTGTAACAATTTTACTTGGGTCAAACTTAGTATCAATAGCGATTTGACCATATCCTTCAAGTTGTACTTCATAGTATGGAACATCGTTTTCATCAAGATATGAAGTAACTCCAACTACTCGCCAATAAGTAGTACAAGTTCCTAATCCACCACCACTTTCGGTTACAGTAGCTAATTGATTAGGTTCTATAGGAGCAGAATCATATAATGTTCCCCATTTAGCTTCATCTTCTTCGGTTTTTACTTCTCCCATAACTCCAACTTGTTGCTCACCCTCATCACCAATAGTGGCATTAAGCATAGTTAAAGTTCCTGTTGAAACAATATTATCAAGGGATTCATTAAGCGTAAAACGAATTGGTTCTCCAGCTAAATTAGTAGACAGAGTAACATCTAATGCTCCTGTGTCTTCTCCAGAGCCAACACTTCCAGGCTTAAATCTTCCTAGAGCGGGTAAATTGTTGCTGTAATCTTCATCTCCAATAGGCATTAAGTCACCGGAATTCTTAGAGTCATAGTAAAGGTATATTTATTAAGAGCAGCTACAGGTTTAATGCTCCAACTATCAACAAGAACACTACGGGTAGTTCCAAATCCATCTGTATAAGTACCAGAAGGCGTATCATTTAAGTCATCATTTAAACCTTCTGCTTCAGTTCTAGTTAAAGCATAAGTACTCAAAGAAATAAAACCAGATATATCGAACACTAAACTTTTATTAGTCTCGCGTTTAAACTTGTAAGTTTTATTATCAGATGTTACTTCAACTTCAGTCCAAGTAGATTCAAGGT